>Ga0209512_1000606_pt1 | contig 56027 bp, 54 predicted proteins | sample frozenSSSSmetaG_FD_184142 | JGI IMG/M metagenome (GOLD analysis project Ga0209512, IMG submission 184142) | Glacier valley bacterial and archeal communities from Borup Fiord, Nunavut, Canada, to study Microbial Dark Matter (Phase II) -... | ecosystem: Environmental > Aquatic > Freshwater > Ice >...
TTTCATCATAGCTGAAGCTTTTTACTTCACTGTCCATTTTAGGAAAATTTCCCCAATTTGCTATGCGCTTCTTCATTTATCAAAAAAAGTTAGGTCGCGTAAATATAATATCACAAAAAAGCTGGCCACCCAAAGCACGATGGTGATCTGAATGAACCGGTCTTTATATAACACATCTGTTGGTGAGCCGGCTTTATTATGAATAAAGGTGATCTGGAGATACCGCATCAGCGCCGCAATTACAAACAATGAAGTATAATAGGCGCGGTGACCGAATTTTGTATAAGTTTCCGACGACATTGTATAATTAATATATGAAACAATTAATATCGCACAGAACAACCCGAGCAGGGTATTTAAAAAATCCAGGCTGTAGCCCTTTATCGATTTACGCATATCCGCTCCTGTGGACATTTTAAGCATCACATCATCCCGTCTTTTGGCGATAGCCATGAACAACGCCAGGAGAAAGGTCATAAGAATGAACCATTCGGTGGCGCTGACATCCGAAATAATTGCGCCGCCCTTTACCCTTAATACAAAGCCGGTAGCAACAATCAATATATCAACTATGGAAATATTCTTTAATCCGAACGAATATGAAAGATTCAGGCAATAATAAATAGCCGTGACAAAAAAGAATTTTCCGCTGGGATCAACGAGATATGCGATACTTCCGCCAATGATGGTCAGCACAATACTCAAAGCAAGCGCATAGTTCTTTTTAACTGCCCCGGACGCAAGCGGCCGCCTGCATTTTTCTGGATGCTTACGGTCATCTTCTATATCATTATAGTCGTTAATGATATAAATACTGCTGGCAAGGCAGCTGAATGCAATGAAGCCGCCGGCAAGCAATTCAATCTTATCCAGGTCAAAAAATTTCCCTGCGAAAAAAGACGGAACGAACAGGAAGAGGTTTTTTGCCCAGTGTTTAGGCCTTACAAGTTTAATATATTGCTTCATGATTAAGGGCGGTCACAAGATACTTCACAAAAGGCTTTGATGCAATATTATTGACTGTTAGATTTGCATTAATTTAAGCATCATCCCATTGACTTTCACCGAAGAACAGAAATTATGAAGAAAATATTGTCCGTTGCTGAAGTGTTGCTGATCATCATAGTGGCAATGATCCCACTTTTTCCCAACCTTCCGTACAGGCTCAATATCTATCTCTCCTGGGAGGGCGCTTACCGGATGGCCAACGGCCAGACACCTTTTAAAGACTTCGGGATGCCTGTGGGATACATGTTCTGGGTGATTCCCGCCATGTTCTTCAAGATTTTTGGCGCCCAGATGATCACCCTTGTGAAGGCGCAGGCATTTATCAATATTGCAGGCGGCCTGGCATTTCGGTCTATCATGAAAAGCGTGCAGGTGCCCCCACCGGTCAGATTTGTGGGAATAATAGTATTCTGCCTGTCCTATTCTCTTCCTAATTACTGGCCCTGGTACAACCACTCCGTGATTTTTTATGAACTTGCCGGCCTTGCCTTTCTCATCCATTTCTTAACACATGCTTCATCGAAATGGCACTATATCAAACCCCTAATGGCAGGAGCTTTTGTGTTTTTTTCCTTTTTTACCAAACAGGACGGGGGTGGCCTTACGTTACTGATCTGCCTTTCCCTGCTGATATATGACGGGCTGATCGAAAAAAGATGGCTGCCTGCCCTGGTGTTCACCGGTGGTCTGTTGTTTACCGCTTTAATAATAATATTACCGCTTACTCATTATGCATTCGGCTACTGGTTCAATTACGGGCAACCACCCCACAGTTCACGCATATCCCTGGCCGATATTATCAAAGAATTCCTGATAGAATCACAATGGCTTAAATTCTATCTTGCGCTGATCATCATTATTTTATTCGCCACTATCAGGAATTTCCGGGCATTTTTGCAGAATAAACAGAAGATGATCTTTACGCTGCTTACACTGGGGATCATGGCAGAAGCGGCTGTTTTTCAGGTAACCAGCTATCTTCCTGTAGACAACAATATTTTTTACCACTCCTTCGCTATCGTTTACATACTGACCATGCTCACAGCCCTGCTCCCTATTAACCTGGATTCCTGGAAAACGACGATCGTTCTAACCGCCTGCACGCTGCTATGGTGGAGCCAGTCGTACTGGAAGTATATCGAGCGTTTTATTATTCCGTCAAAACAGGAACAGTATACTACAAATACTCATGCCGGGTACACCTATGCCAACGTCGTGAACCGCAACACCTATATGATAGAGCTCGATACCACTGCCGTTCCGCTCAACAAATGGAGATTAAGCTCTCTGCATACACTCAATAAAGTACTATTGCCCGGACCGACCGTTGACGGTCTCGACCGGCTGATGAAATCAAACATCGTAAAAAGTGGAAAAGAACTAAAGGTGCTGAACATGTCGGAACTGACAACACTTGCCGCGGAAATACCCTATAAACTGGAAACGGGCAGTGATTATCCCTTATGGTTCCACCGGGGAGTAGGAATGTTTGACAAAGAAACAAATATGTTCGCGGACCGCGTTCGCCACAATTATTACGATTTGGTCATCTTCGAATATGTTCCTTACTCCAACAATATATATCCTTTCCAGGTGAGACAGGCATTGCTTGATAATTACAATAGAGTTGATACCTTTCCTGTGCCCAGAAATCCTTCTTCTCATGCATGGGTAGAAATATATGAACAAAAGAAATGACGGTTGATGGGTAATGGAACGGTGAACATATTATCCAGTCCTATCGAGTATCTGAAAGGTGTTGGCCCGCAGCGTGCCGAACTGTTGCAGAAAGAACTGGGTATTTTTTCTTTCAATGACATGCTGCAACATTTCCCCTACCGGCACATTGATAAAACAGTCATCATACCAATAAAAAGCATTGGTCCGGAAAATGATTTTGTACAGGTATCGGGACGGCTGCAGAACCTGGAAATAGTAGGCGACAAAAAATTCAAAAGACTTACAGCAAGTATTTCAGACAGTACTGGTTCGCTGGAACTGGTTTGGTTCCAGGGCATCACCTGGATACATAAATCGCTGGTTCCCGGCCAGCAATATCTTGTGTTTGGAAGAATAGGTTATTTCAACGGACTGCCGCAAATTTCTCATCCAGAGCTGGAGCTTATATCCAATGTGATGAATGAACAGCGGAATTTCCTCGAGCCCGTATATCCGAGCACGGAAAAATTAAAAGCAAGGGGATTGGGTGGCAGACAACTGGCAAAGCTCACCCATACCCTTTTTACCATGTTGCAGGAAAAGGATATTCCTGAAAATCTGCCTGCGGGCCTCATCGGCCAGCTGCAACTGGTGCCAAGGTTCAAAGCATTTACCGAAATTCATTTTCCTCCTGCGCCACAAGCTTATGAGCAGGCGCTGAAGCGGTTGAAATTCGAAGAACTGTTCATCACCCAGCTCCGGATGGGCCTGCTGAAATTGCAGCGGCACCGGTTCTCAAAAGGCGCCATGTTCAGCCAGGTGGGCGATTTATTTAATAATTTCTATGAAAAAAGTCTTCCTTTTCAGCTAACCAATGCCCAAAAAAGAGTCATCAAAGAGATCAGAAAGGATATGGGTTCGGGCAAACAAATGAACCGGCTGCTGCAGGGAGATGTGGGCAGCGGCAAAACGATTGTAGCCCTGTTGTGCATGCTCATAGCAGCTGGCAATGGCTTTCAGAGCTGCCTCATGGCGCCTACGGAATTGCTGGCGCGGCAGCATTTTCAGAGCATCACCACCCTGCTAAAAGATTTCCCGGTAAATGTGCGGCTGCTGACCGGATCGGTCAAGGGATCTGAAAGAAAAAAAATATTCAGGGAATTAAAAGATGGTTCCGTTGAATTGCTGGTGGGTACGCACGCAGTGATAGAAGATAAGGTAGAGTTCAACAATCTCGGCCTCGCCGTGGCGGATGAACAGCACCGTTTCGGGGTGGCCCAACGTGCCAGGCTATGGACAAAGGCGGCAATCCCCCCGCATGTGCTGGTGATGACCGCAACGCCCATCCCCCGGACGCTTGCCATGACCGCTTATGGGGACCTGGATTATAGTATTATCAACGAACTTCCACCCAACCGGCAACCTATTAACACAGTTCACCGTTATGATACTGCAAGACCACAGGTAATGGATTTTATAAAAGCGGAGATTGGCAAGGGGCGGCAGGCATATATTATTTTTCCATTGATCGAAGAATCAGAAAAGCTGGATTATGAAAATCTTTTCCAGGGATATGAAAATGTAAAAGCATGGTTCCCGGAACCGAAGTATTACATCAGCATGGTGCATGGCAGACAGACGGCTGATGTCAAAGAAACCAACATGCAGCGGTTTCGCGACAATGATACCCAGATCATGGTGGCCACCACGGTAATTGAAGTGGGCGTGGATGTGCCCAATGCGAGCGTAATGGTCATTGAAAGTGCTGAAAAATTCGGGCTCTCCCAATTGCACCAATTACGTGGCAGGGTCGGAAGAGGAACGGAAAAAAGTTTTTGCATTTTATTAACTGGTTCCAGATTGGGAAAAGACGCCAGGGAACGTCTGAAGACGATGGTAGCGACAAATGATGGTTTCAAAATTGCTGAAAAGGACCTGGAACTGAGGGGACCAGGAGAAATTGAAGGCACAAGGCAGAGCGGAGCGCTTAACCTGAAGCTTGCGGACCTTGTCAGGGACAGGCAGCTCCTGGAAACCTCACGCCACATGGCTTTACAAATTCTGGAAAACGATCCGGAACTTAATATGAAGGATAACCTTCCTGTTAAAGACTATTTACGTCTCCTTTCGGGAAAAACGTCCTGGAGCAGGATTTCGTAAATATGGTTATATAATTGAGTCGGAGCCTGCCGTAAGTAATCAATATTAGCAAAACATTTTGCAGACTGTTAACGTTCTTATTTATTACATTGTAAAAAATAAATTTTGGTTAGGAGACGATTAATGCTTGCGGGTATTCTGATTAGCGCTGCCTTGAGACTTTCTGCACAAAACGGGCCCTCTTCTTTTGAATTCATAGAGAATAAAGGGCAGTGGGACAGGAGTGTTCAGTTCAAGGGCGAATTATATGCCGCTGAATTTTATATTCAAAAAAAAGGGTTCATGGTTGCCCTACACAATCCGAAAGATGTGGACGCGGCGTCCAATCAGCATGCCGGCAATAAACCTGTTAGAGATAAATCTTCCCAAAAAATATCTTATAAGCCTGATCTTTCCGGACGCGTAACTGATGAATCCATTACTACCAGGGCTGCAGCTGTAAATATGCGTTCGCATGCCTATGCTGTTGAATTTACCGGTGGAAATGAAAACGCCCTGATAGTACCCGATAAAGTCCAGCCTTATTTTAATAATTATTTTATTGGCGATGATCATTCCAAATGGGCAAGGAAAGTAAAAATATTTGGCGCAGTTTTATATAAAGACATTTATCCCAATATAGATGTACGATATTATTCTGAAAATGCAAGGCTAAAATATGATCTGATCATTCGTCCCGGCGGTGATCCTTCCAGGATACAAATGAAATACACAGGCGCCGATAAATTATCAGTAAGAAATAATGAACTGGTTATAAAAACATCTGTTGGCGATGTAAAGGAATTGTATCCTTACAGCTTTCAGTCTGACAATATAAAAGGGAGGAAAGAGATTCCCTGCAAATATGTGATTAGTGGAACTACGGTAAAATTTGATGTAGGAAATTATTCAAAAAATACCGTGCTGGTTATAGATCCTTCTTTGATCTTTTCTTCCTTTACCGGCAGCATGGCCGACCAGTATGGATACACAGCCACCCCGGGACCTGATGGAAGCTTATTTTCAGGAGGAATTGTATTCGGACAGGGTTTTCCGGTTACAACAGGAGCTTATCAGAGCAACTATTCTCCCAGTCCGGGAAGTTCTAAGTTTAAAATAGATATCGGAATCATGAAGTTCAGTCCTAATGGTGCTGCAAGGGTCTACGCTACTTATCTTGGCGGGTCAGGAAATGATTTTCCGCATAGTCTCATCAGCGATCCCCAGGGCAACCTGATCATCATGGGCAGAACTACTTCGCCGGGCGGCGGCGGGCGCCCCGAGGCCTACCCGGGAACGGTTATCGGAACAGATTTGAACACCAGCATTGTTGTTACAAAGCTGAATGCAGATGGCAGCGATATCATTGGATCGCTTATTATCGGAGGCAGCGATGCAGATGGAGTGAATATTGAAAGCCTCCAGGAAGTAGGCCAGTCTGGCAACCATAAGCTTATCCGGAACTATGGTGATGATACCCGCAGCGAAGTAACCATTGATGCTGCAAATAATATTTATGTCGCCGCACAGACGCAGTCCGCTGATTTTCCGGTTAAGAATGCCTTTCAACCAGTTTTCGGTGGTTTGCAGGATGGAGTGGTCATGAAAATTTCACCTGATTGCAATAGTCTTACATGGGCCAGTTGGCTCGGTGGTGAAGGGTATGACGGAGCGTTTGTGATTGACGTGAGCCCTACTACCGGCAATGTTTATGTTGGGGGCGGCACCACCAGCACCATTTCATTCCCCGGCACCACCAGCGCGGTGAAATATCCTGGTTTCCAGGGTGGGGAAACAGACGGATTTATTACGGAGATTTCAAATAATGGTGCAATGATCAGATCGTCGTACCTGGGAACAACGGGAAATGACATTGTATACGGCTTAAAATTCGACAAGCTTGGCTTTCCATACGTGATGGGTGTTTCCCGGGGTGGCAACTGGCCCGTTGTGAAGGCTAGTGCTGCCGGGGCTACTTTTTATTCCGTTCCAAAATCTTCACAGTTTATCGCAAAATTAAAACCCGATCTGTCAGACTTTGTTTATTCAACTGTATTTGGATCGGGATCACCTAAGCCGAATATGTCGCCGGTCGCCTTTTTGGTGGACCGTTGCGAGAACCTCTATGTTTCGGGCTGGGGTGGGTGGATAGTACCAGGGGCAGTGGACCTTTACGACCAGGTTGGTGTAAATGGTATGCCTATAACGCCTGATGCTATTAAAGCAACCACAGACAATAAGGATTTTTATTTTATAGTCATACAAAAAAATTCATCAAAACTGCTTTACGGAACCTATTTCGGACAGGATGGAGGCCAGTACGGCGAGCATGTGGATGGTGGAACCAGCCGGTATGACAAACAGGGCGTTATTTACCAGGCAATTTGCGCCAACTGTTATGGTGGAGCAACATTTCCTACTACTCCCGGTGTGGTCGGCCCCGTAAATGGCATGGGAGATCATGGCTGCAACCTTGCCGCCGTAAAAATTGCTTTCAATTTTGCAGGGGTGGCTGCCGGCCCCGAATCATTCGTTAACGGAATTCATGATTCCTTAGGTTGTGCACCCTTTTCCGTGACCCTGCAGGACACGGTTCGCAACGCCGTAAGCTATATCTGGAAATTCGGAGATGGGTCCGCAGACAGCTCCACCACTTCCTATGCCATCGACCACATATATAACAGCGTTGGTAATTACAAGATGACGCTGATCGCGATAGATTCCAACTCCTGCAATGTGAGTGATACGGCATTTACTTATATCAGGGTTGGCGATGACAGGGCCAGGCTGGCACTTTCGTTTGCAAAAGATGGCCCCTGCGAATCATTGAATTATAAATTTGACAACCTTTCTACCTATAATGTGAAGCCATTCAATGATTCCAGTTTTGTCTGGGACTTTGGAGATGGCACCCTTCCCGTAAAAACAGGATCAGGTTCAGTAACACATCCCTACGCCAATCCGGGCGCTTACATTGTTAAACTGATGCTGGTCGATACCGGGTATTGTAATTCACCCGATGAGATCGACACAACGGTAAGAGTGAACCCGCTGGTAAAGGCTCAGTTTGAAACCCCTCCTGTCGGATGTGCCCCTTATAATGCTGTATTTAACAATATATCCCTTGCAGGAATAAAATTCCGGTGGGAATTTGGCGATGGCACGATCGATACCCTTACAACGAGCCCTACCCATTTATATCAGAATCCCGGTCAGTTTACTGTTAAACTGACTGCTTATGATGAAGGTACCTGCAATAAAATAAGCGATACCTCCATGTCCATTATAGTATCAGGTTCACCAACCGCTGAATTTTCTTATGTTCCGGTAACGCCTGTGCAGAACAAGCCAAATATATTTACCAATCTTTCAACAGGTGGGGTAACCTTTACGTGGCTGTTTGGAGACGGAGATTCAGTGGTAAAGAAATCCATGGATACGGTTCTTCATCAGTATAATGCCACCGGAACGTACAATGCCTGCCTGGTGGCAACAAATGAATACGGTTGTTCCGACACGGCCTGCCAACCGGTTGCGGCGGACATTCTTCCTCTACTTGATGTGCCTAACGCCTTCACGCCGGGAAGATTCGGAAGAAACGCTGTGATCAGTGTGCAGGGATTTGGTATTGCCCGGATGTCCTGGAAAATATATAACCGTTTTGGCCAGAAGGTGTATGAAACCAACGACAGACGCGGAGGATGGGATGGAAAATTCAACGGGCAGCTGCAGCCGATGGATGTGTATGCTTACACGCTCGATGTGGTATATACCGACGGTAAGAAGACAAGAAAAACGGGAGACATTACGCTTTTGAAGTAACGGGTAGAATTAATAAAAATGAAGATGCTACGAACAATATTACCAGTGATGATTGTTTTCATGTGTGCCGGCACTGTTCATTCACAGGACCTGCATTTTTCGCAGTGGTTCAATTCACCGCTTATAACCAATCCCGCCAATACAGGATTTATACCCAGCGCTGATTATCGGCTTGGCGCCAATTACCGAAACCAGTGGTCGAGCGTTATGAGCGTGCCGTATAAGACCATGAGCATCTGGGGAGACGCCCAGTTGTTCAGGGATAAAATTGAAACAGGATGGATGGGTATCGGAGGTGTTATCCTGCGTGATGTTGCGGGATCAGGCTCACTGACCTCTACTAAAGTGTACGCTTCCGTTGCCTATCATCAGGAAATTGCAGAGGCGCACTTGTTATCCGCCGGATTTAATTTCGGATGGGTAAATAAAAGAATTAATTCTTCAAACTTAAAATTTCCTGATCAGTTCGACGGAAAATTTTTCGACAATACGCTGCCGACAAGCGTTTACCTGGATAATCCCAACATCAATTATTTTGATGTGCAGGCGGGATTGAATTATGCATATTTCCCCAATGACCATATATATATAAATGGAGGTATTTCCGCCATGCATCTGAACCAGGCAAGGGAATCATTCTTCAGTACTGATGCAACCGGCGAAAACAACCGGATAGCGCCGCGGTACACCATTTTCGGAAATGCCAGCATCAAAATGACCGATGACGTGATCATCAACCCTATGGCTTATTACACCAGGCAGACCACTGCGTCCGAACTTGTATTAGGTGGAAATATTCAATACAATCTATCTGGTAATGGCGAGTCGCAGCTATTCGGCGGAGTGTACCTGCGCCCTGGTGATGCAGTTATTCCGCTGATCGGTTTCCAATACAAACAGATCAAGCTGATGTTTACTTACGATGTCACCATGTCTACCTTAAAAACATACAACAGCGGAAAAGGCGCCTTTGAATTCGGGTTAATGCACGAAGGAAATTATGATGATTACAATGGAAACAAAAGACAATCCATGTGTCCTACTTTTTAGTTACAACATTGATCATCTTACCTTTTACGTAAATTATTTTTTCAGGAGATTTTCCTTCAAGCCATTTTAATATAACCTCATTGTTTTTTACAGTTTCTTCTACCTGCTGAAGGGAAATATCAAGCGCAAATGAAAGTAAGGTGCGCATTTTACCATTTACAGAAACCGGGTAATTAAAAGAAGTTTCAACAAGGTACTTTTCTTCCAGTTTTGGAAATGATGCGTTAAGGACAGACGATCCGTTCCCCAGGGCGTGCCACAGTTCTTCGGTAATATGCGGTGCGTACGGATTTAATAAGATGAGCAACGGTTCCAGTATCTGCTTCTTGTGTGATTTTGCATCGTTCAGTTCATTCACGGTGATCATGAAATTGCTCACAGCAGTATTGAACGAGAACCGTTCATTATCTTCTTCAATTTTTTTTATGGCTTTGTGGACAATCTTAAATTCCGCATCTGATGGCTTTTCATCATTCCATATTTTTCCGCTGATCTCATCAAAAAACAACCGCCATAGTTTTTTAAGGAACCGGTGCACACCTTCTATTCCTTTTGTATCCCAGGGCTTGCTCATTTCCACGGGACCAAGAAACATCTCATACATCCGGAAAGTGTCTGCTCCGTACCGGTCCACAAGTGTATCAGGATTAACGGTGTTGTACTTGCTCTTGCTCATCTTTTCGGTTTCCACGCCGCAGATGTATTTTCCCGTCTCTAAAATAAACGTGGCGCCATGGTATTCTTCGCGCCATTTTTTTAAGGCGCCGGTGTCGAGTTCAACACCATCCACCATGTTCACATCCACATGTATGGCATCGGTTTCATACTGATCCTTTAATCCTTCGGAAACATATTGATTAGTACCTCTTATGCGATATATGAATCTTGAAGAACCCTGGATCATTCCCTGGTTCACCAGTTTTTTAAAAGGTTCGTCAAAGCCGATATGACCCAGATCGTACAGTGCTTTTGTCCACATGCGGCTGTACAGCAGATGTCCGACCGCATGTTCCGTGCCTCCGATGTATACATCTACCTGTCCCCAGTAATCCGAAGCGTTACGGCTGCAGAATGCCTGGTCATTGTGCGGATCCATGTAGCGCAGGAAATACCAGCTGCTGCCGGCATATCCGGGCATGGTGTTGGTTTCAAGATGCTGTGCGGTCCATTCCGGAATATTTGCGAGGGGTCCCTCGCCATCAGGACCAGCTGAATAATTTTCTACCATAGGCAGTTCCAGTGGTAGATCATTTTCTTCCAGCGGAATGGCAATTCCGTTGAGCCATTTAACAGGAAATGGTTCTCCCCAATAGCGCTGGCGGCTGAATGCCGCGTCACGGATCTTAAAATTTACTTTCCGTTTACCTGTTCCCTGCTCTTCGATTTTTTTTATGACGATCTCAATGGCATCCTTCATTTTGATGCCGTTCAGAAAACCGCTGTTTTCAAGCAGGGCTTCTTTGGTCGCGTTGGCTTCCGCTCCATTGAAATAATTTCCGATGATATTGGTTACAGGAATATTAAAATGAGTGGCAAACCTATGATCGCGCTCATCTCCGCAGGGCACACCCATGATTGCGCCGGTGCCATAACCTCCCAGTACATATTCAGCGATCCAGACAGGTATGGGCTTGCTGTCAAATGGATTCAGCGCATACGCACCGGTAAACACACCACTGATCTTTTTCTCCGCCATTCGCTCCCGTTCACTGCGGCTCCTTACATAAGAAAGATACTCCTCAACACTTTTCTGCTGTCCAGGCGTGGTAATGGGGCCGATCAGTTCATGTTCAGGTGCAATCACCATGAAGTCAACGCCGAAAATAGTATCAGGCCTGGTGGTATACACCCGTAATACTTTGTCTGAGTGCTGTATGGCGAAATCCATTTCAGCTCCTGAAGATTTTCCAATCCAGTTGGTCTGCATGTCTTTCATCGCTTCGCTGAAGTCGATTTTCGTCAATCCTTCCAGCAACCTGTCGGCGTAGGCAGTTATCCTAAGGTACCACTGCCGTAATTTTTTTTTCACCACGGGATACCCCCCTCTTTCACTCACACCGTTAACCACTTCGTCATTTGCCAGAACAGTACCCAGCGCTTCGCACCAGTTTACTTCGCCATAACCGCAGTATGCCAGCCGGTAGTTCATCAGCTCGCCGGCCTTTTCTTTTTCCGTCAGATCCACAAAATTTTTCAGCCTGGGTATTAAAGTTTCAATAGGTTCCGCCCGGTTTGTTTCTTTATTGTACCAGCTGTTGAACAGCTGAATAAATATCCACTGCGTCCATTTATAATAAGAAGGGTCGCTGGTCTTAACCTGGCGGCTCCAGTCGTAACAGAATCCGATCCTGTCCAGCTGGCTGCGGAATGTAGCGATATTTTTTTCGGTGGTTACCGCGGGATGCTGACCGGTTTCCAGTGCATATTGTTCGGCTGGGAGTCCGAATGCATCATAACCCATGGGATGAAGAACGTTAAATCCCTTCGATCTTTTATAGCGCGCAAAAATGTCGCTGGCAATGTATCCCAGGGGATGGCCGACATGAAGGCCGGTGCCGCTGGGGTAAGGAAACATGTCCAGCACATAGTATCCCGGACGACTGTCATCATTGTTCACTTTGTAAGAATTGTCCTGTTTCCAGCGCTCCTGCCATCTCTTTTCTATGCTCCTGAAATCGTACTCCATGCGTGATCAGCGATTTATGCAAACATAAGATAAGATAATTAACTACTTTTGACCCTCTAAAAAATTCCCAATGTCGCAGGCAGGAAGAGCATCAGCGAAGCGTTCGAAACCTTCATACTTCATGGCTATCCTTGGAGTATCCATCGTTCTATTCTTTGTAGGAATATTCGGATGGGTGCTGCTCAATGCAAGCCATTATATAGACAAGCTGAAGGAAGAAGTGCAGGTACAGGTATACCTGCGCAATAATGTGGCACAAAAAGACATAGATTCCCTCAAAAATTTTCTGATAGCCCAACCCTATGCAAAATCAGTAGAATACGTGGACAAGGAAATAGCTAAACAGCGCTGGCTTTCAAAGGGCGAAGCCGATTTTGAACCGTTGCTGGATGAAAATCCACTTCCGGCCTCTATTGATTTTTATACAAACAGCAGTTATGTGCAGAAAGACAGTCTCAACGGTATAAAGAATGAGCTGATGCAGCGTTCGATGGTTGTGCAGAGTGTTAATTACCCGGCAGCGCTGGTTGAAAAAATGGGTCCCACTATGCGGTGGATCCTGCTCGGCATGGTGGTTCTTGCGATTGTATTTTCCATTCTTTCCATTATCCTGATAGACAACACTATAAAGCTTGCTATGTACAGCAACAGGTTCCTGATCAAGACCATGCAAATGGTCGGTGCCACCAGGGGATTTATTTCCAAACCCATGAACATCAGGGCGGTCATTAACGGCACCGTTGCTGCATTCATTTCTATAGCACTTATCTACGGGATCATTATTGTCTTTGAGGCATACCTGCCTTATTTAAAAGATTTGAGAGACAATTCCATGCTGATCCTGCTGTTTCTGTTCCTTTTCCTGCTGGGTATAGGGATCAGTTTTGTCAGCACGCACAGAAGCGTGGTAAAATACCTTAAAATGAGTCTTGACGACCTATATTAATCTTTCTATATTGCGGAGCTTTAAAAATGTATCAAAATGATCGAAAAGAAAAGTACTGGCAGTAGCAATGTTCCCGAGAGTCTTTTTGGAAAAGAAAATTATACCTGGATAATTGCCGGGCTGGTGGTGATAGGTCTTGGACTGATATTAATGGCCGGCGGTAAAAGTAATGACCCGAATGTTTTCAATATCAAAGAAGTATACAGCACCACCCGCATCACTGTTGCCCCGATATTAATATTAATAGGGCTGGCCATTGAGATATACGCCATTTTCCGTAAACCTAAGGTATGAGCATTATCCAGGCCATCATTATTGCTATTGTAGAAGGCATCACCGAATTCCTTCCTATCTCTTCCACAGCTCACATGGCCATTACTTCCGCCATTATGGGAATAGGTGACGATTCATTTACCAAGCTATTTGAAATCGTTATTCAGTTTGGAGCCATTCTTTCCGTAATTGTTCTGTTTTGGAAAAAATTCTTTGATTTCAAGAACTTCCGCTTTTATATTAAGCTGCTTATAGCGGTGATACCCGCACTGGTGATCGGTGCGTTATTTAAAAAGCATATTGAATCAGTGCTTGGAAATCCGCTGGTGATCGCTATAATCATGCTGCTCGGCGGCGTACTTTTATTATTTGTCGATAAATGGTTCGACCGGCCGCTGATAGATGATGAGCCAAAGATCACTGACAGGCAATCGCTGGTCATCGGCATTTACCAGACACTTGCGATCGTGTTTCCCGGACTTAGCAGGAGCGCCGCTACAATAATTGGAGGCATGCAGCAACGGCTGAGCCGCAGACTGGCCGCCGAATTCTCTTTCTTCCTGGCAGTTCCCACCATGCTGGCGGCCTCGGTAAAAAGCCTGTATGATGTGCACAAGGATACACCCGAGCTACTTAATGGCAACAACATGAACATTTTGTTAACAGGATGCATCGTTGCTTTTATAGTGGCATTGCTGGCCGTTAAATTGTTTATAGGCTTCCTTCAAAAGCATGGATTCAGGCTATTTGGTTACTACCGTATCGCTGCGGGAATTATTCTGCTGACACTGATTTACAGCGGCTATATTCAGTAGTAGATAAACATGCAATATGATATCGGCTCCTAAAAAAGTGATCAATGCCTGGTGCATGTATGACTGGGCCAATTCAGCATACAACCTGGTGATCACTTCTACTATATTTCCGGCATACTACGAGGCCGTAACTAAAAACCGGCAACCAAATAATGAAGTGACATTCCTAGGGAGGAATTTTATTAATACAGCCCTGTACAACTATGCGCTGGGAGTAGCCTTTATTGTTGTCGCACTCATCTCTCCCGTACTTACTTCCATCGCAGACACAAGAGGCAATAAAAAGAATTTCATGCGTTTCTTCTGCACCATCGGGAGCATCGCCTGCGCGGGTCTTTATTTCTTTACGCCAACTCCGCTTGCCGGAAATGAAACTGCACTGAGCGCCACATCTTTTCATTTTGGGATTTTATGCATGGTGATCTCCTGCATAGGATACTGGGCCAGCCTGGTATTCTACAATTCCTATCTGCCCGATCTTGTGGAAGAATCAATGCGCGACAGGGTCAGTGCAAGAGGATTCACGCTGGGGTATGTGGGGAGCGTGCTCCTGCAGATCGTCTGTTTTATCATCGTCTTCTTTCCCGGTCTGTTCGGACTGGATACTGAATTTCAAAAGGATTATATGCCGGCAAGAATATCCTTCGTGCTTGTCGCGATCTGGTGGCTGGGATTTGCACAGATCCCTTTCAAACATTTACCAAAAGGCAATAGTAAGACCGGCGGTGAAAAAAACAATGTGTTTAAAACCGGATTTTTAGAGTTAAAAAAGGTTTGGCAGCAGGTAAAACACCTCCCCGTTCTTAAAAGATTTCTGTATTCCTTTTTCTGGTACAGCGCGGGTATTCAAACTGTTTTCCTGGCGGCCACGCAATTTGGTGCCAAAGAACTGCACATGCCTACAAACAAACTGATCATTACGATAATGATCATCCAGCTGGTTGCCATTCCAGGAGCCATCCTGATCTCCAGGGCATCAGAAAAATTCGGGAATATCATTACGCTGATCATCACAACAATGATCTGGGTAGGCCTCTGCGCAGCCGCTTATCTTATCACAACAGATATTCAGTTTTACATCCTCGGGGCCGTAGTGGGACTGGTAATGGGTGGCATACAGTCTGTCAGCCGCTCAACTTATGCGAACATGATGCCTGAAACAAGAGACACGGCATCGTTCTTTAGTTTTTATGATGTTACTGAAAAAGTTGCGCTCGTAATAGGCATGTTCAGCTTTGCGTATGTAGAAGAATTAACAGGTTCCATGCGCAACTCCGTGCTGGCACTGATGATCTTCTTTTTTCTTGGCGTGGTATTTTTAATCTGGACAATGATGACTCAAAAAAAAGTTTCAGCAATATAATATATGAACCTGCACACAATTAATACGGGAAATTTTAAACTTGATGGCGGCGCGATGTTCGGAGTCGTGCCTAAAACGATCTGGAATAAATTAAATCCTGCCGACGATAATAACCTATGCAATTGGGCTATGAGATGTTTATTGATTGAAGAAGAGAGCAGGCTGATATTGGTAGATACCGGCATCGGTAATAAACAGGATGAAAAATTCTTCGGTCATTACTATCTAAACGGCAACGATAACTTAAATAAATCACTGGAAGGCCTGGGATTTTCTAAATATGATATCACGGATGTTTTTCTCACCCATCTTCATTTCGATCACGTGGGCGGCGCCATTATCAGAACTGGTGAAAAATTAATTCCTGCCTTTCCAAATGCCACCTACTGGAGCAATGAACAGCACTGGAACTGGGCAATCAACCCTAATGAACGCGAGAAAGCTTCCTTCCTTAAAGAAAACATTCTGCCTTTGCAGGAAAGTGGAAAATTGAGCTTTATACATTCTCCCTCCTTTGACCATAATATTTCTATCCGTTTTGTACATGGCCACACTGAATCCATGATGCTTCCGCAGATAATATATAAAGAAAGAACGATCGTTTTCATGGCCGATCTGCTGCCTTCCGCGGCACATATTCCGCTTCCCTATGTAATGGCATACGACATGTTCCCCCTTACGACCCTGGAAGAGAAGAAAACATTCCTTGCTGAAGCCGTAGAAAATAATTACGTATTATTTTTTGAGCATGATGCTGTCAATGAATGCTGCGACCTGCAACTGACAGAAAAAGGCGTAAGGATAAAAAATACTTTTAAGTTGAAAAATCTCTAAAGAAAGATTATCTCATATTTATCAGGGAAGTCAGCTGGTAACGAAGATTTTTATATCCCATCATATCTACTTTTACACTCCCGACGCTGATTGGGCTTTCTATCCGCAAAGGAATTTTGTTTTTATCATCGCTGATCCAGATGGTCATTTTTTCTCCGCCATCGAAGATCTTTCCCTTTAATAAAAGAGGTTTGATTTTTATTGATTTGAATTTACCGTATTTGGTCCTGACCGTTTCCTTACCTACATACCTGATATACATTCCATATAATTCCTGATCAAGAAAAAGCGTAAAGGGTATTTTATCGCCTGGGGTATATTTATCAAAATCAATGTTCCTGGCATAATACATGGAACTCAGCACATCCTGTACGCATGCCGGCACCTTAAACACACCATCGTTCGTAATGGCGGTATTGGCTATTTTATTGAAATTTACGTTCTCATATTTTTTATATCCGCCTTCATAAATGTTCCTGATAAATTTATATGGCTGCAGGTTGAGTGTATCAATATAAGACTCGTACCTGTCCCTCACCTTAAAAAAATTATCGTAAAAGCTGTACGTTTTTCCCTCGCCAATAATATGATAGACGGGCTTGTTATTGAAATTTTCAAGTGTGCTGGTAAAATCCGCCTCGCCAGCTCCGACATATACACCTGCAACAGTGTAATAAACCCTGAAGTTTAATGATTCACCTGCATTGAAAGCAGTGTTACGGATCTCACAGAAGTCATTCCCTGCCCTTAGGGGTATTGTCATAAAAATGAGCAGTAATATGGTTAAGGTGCGTATAATTTTCATTGATCCTCTTCAGATTTACATACTATGTTATCAATTCCAACTCTATTTACGAATTTAAACTCCAAAAAGCCTGCCACTGGTTCCACACCTCTATAAAACACTAAGCTACTCAAAACATTGCGCCACATAGCCCATCAGCATTCATTTTACTCGGGGCACCGCAAATAGTTCCACTGTTGCGTTGACCGGTGCAGGGCTCGCTGTAAGTTATATACTTTTCCTTCGCTGATGTCTGCCAGTTGATTCTTATGCTCAAGTAAATTATTGTTAAATTTGATTTTATTATAAAATCACGATCCTAAAATCACAAATTGGAAAAGGAATCCAAAATAATTCTTGGCATAGATCCTGGCACGGTGCTGATGGGCTATTGCCTTATCACCGTAAAGGGTAACCAGCTCTCCATGCTGGAAATGGATGTGTTAAAAATGAATGCGAAGCAGGATAATTTTGCGAGGTTGCAGGTTATCTATAAAAAAGTTGATGAACTCATAAGGGTATTTAAGCCTGATTGCTTTGCAATCGAAGCACCATTCTTTGGCAAGAACGTGCAGAGTATGCTGAAACTGGGAAGAGCGCAGGGCGTAGCTATCGCAGCTGCCATAGGGGCTGGTCTGGAAGTGTGTGAGTATTCGCCGCGTAAAATAAAACAATCCGTTACCGGCAATGGAAATGCAGATAAAGAGCAGGTATGGAAGATGCTGCAGCGGATACTGCCGCTGAAAGATATTACGCTTAAATATTATGATGCGTCAGATGCGCTCGCTGTTGCCGTCTGCCATCACTTCCAGGGAAACGCAATAATGAACACCACAGTGAAAAAAACAGGTGGATGGAAAGACTTTATCCTGTTGAACCCGGACAGGGTTAAATAGCGCTTACCAGCCGCCGTTGTATTTGTAAAAATTCTTCTTTACTCAGGGATAATTTTCTCCGGCTAAAATTAAGATCTTCGGCATTGTTTACAGGCACCAGGTGCATGTGCGCATGTGGCACTTCCAGCCCTATGACAGCAATACCGCACCGGTCGCAGTGAAATTCCTTTTCAATCGCTTTTGCTATTGGTTGCGCAAAAACAAGCATCTCCGATAAATATTCTTTCGGCAGGTCGAAAATTTTATCTGTTTCAATTTTGGGAACCACCAGGGTGTGCCCTTTCGCTAATGGAGAGATGTCAAGAAAAGCGAAGAACTTATCGTTCTCCGCCACTTTATAAGATGGTATTTGTCCTGCAATGATCTTTGAAAAAATTGTCATGCTTATACAGCTATATCCTCGATTTTAAACTTAAAAGTACCTGCGGGCACCTGAACTTCCGCCACATCTCCTATAACTTTCCCCAAAAGGCCTCTGCCTATAGGTGATGTTACCGAAATTTTTCCAGCCTTCAGATCAGCTTCTTTTTCGGAAACTATTTTATAGGTGATCTGCTTTTTTGTATTCAGGTTTGTTAAGGTAACTTTAGTAAGAATGGATACCTTGCTGGTGTCTACATCGGCAGACTCGAGAATGCGGGCGCTGGCCACGTCACCTTCGAGTTTTTTGATACGGGCTTCCAGTAATCCCTGGGCTTCTTTGGCTGCATCATATTCTGCGTTTTCCTTTAGATCTCCTTTCTCGCGGGCCTCGGCTATTGCACGGGCCGCAGCAGGACGTTCAATACCTCTCATCTGCTGAAGTTCCTGCTTTAACAGGTCCAGCGTTTCCTTGGAAACATAGATTACGTCGCTCATGATATGATCGTTATAATGAAAAAATTGCCATTACCTTACAGTTACAGCAAAAAACTGCAACGCTCCAGGTTCCTGAAGCGTTGCAGTTTTTATATATATGCAAAAATAAGGAAATTTTTCAAAAGTCAGCTAAGACCTAATTTCTCCAGCACTATCAGAGACATTTTATAAAAAGCCTCATGACTGTATCCTGCAATGTGTGGTGTAATGAGCACATCTGGCCGGGCAAGAAGCCAGTCCAGTTGTCCGCGCTCCATATCCGTGTAGGTATCCAGTTTTTCATTTTCGAGTACATCAAGGCCCGCAGCCGAGATCAGACCATTTTCCAAAGCCCTCATAAGGGCAGCGGTGTCCTGTACCTTTCCTCTGCACGTGTTTAAAAAAACCGGTTTTTTACTCAGCATTTCAAAAAAATGATCATTTGCCATATGGCGAGTGTCGGGTGTTAGCGGAACATGCATACTGATCACATCTGCGTACCGGGCAATCTGTTCCAGATTCGCCTCCCTGATATATCCCCTGGCAAACCCATGGATGTATTTATCATAGGCAAGCACCGTAACATTAAAAGAGGATAACAATCCCGCGAACGTACTGCCCGTGTTACCAAAACCTATAATTCCCACAGTTTTTCCACTCAATTCGGTTCCCCGGTTCCCATCACGGATCCACATACCCGCGCGTATCTCATTCATGCTGGAGGTTTGTTTATTCAGCAGGTTAAGCAGCATGCCCAGCGCATGTTCAGCTACGGCGTTGCGGTTGCCTTCCGGGCTGCTTACACATTTTATTCCTTTGCTTTCAGCGTACCCGGTATCGATCAGCTCCATGCCGCTGCCCAGTCTCCCTATCCATTTCAGGCTTGTGGCATTTTCCAGTATTTTTCTGTCGATCTTTAACCTGGTGGTCACGATCAGTCCTGCAATATCTGCTATCCGCTCCAGCAACTGGTCGTAATTGATCTCTTTATCAATACTTACTTCATAACCTTTTCGCTTTAATTGGGCAGGCAGGTATTCATGCACTTTCGCCGTTACCAGCACTTTCGGTTGTGCATTACCGCTATTTGGTGATTCCATGTAGGTTAATTCATCCGGAAGGTAAGCGCTGCAAATGCTTCGACGCTCAGTTCCTCCGCTCTTTTATTGAACAATTCATCTTTGAGTGTTTCCGCATCAAACAATGCCTTGACAGCATTTCTAAGTGTTTTTCTTCTCTGGCTGAAGGCCGTCTTCACCAGCACGATCAGGGCCCGGTGATCTTTCATTTTGAAAGGTATTTCAACAGGCGTCAGCCTGATAATGGCGCTTTTTACTTTCGGAGGTGGGTTAAATGCCGTTTGATCTACCTCAAATAAATATTCTACGTTGAAAAAGGCCTGCACCAGCACGCTTGTCACGCCATATACTTTACTGCCTTCTTTGGATGCCAGCCGCTGTGCCACTTCTTTCTGGAACATGCCGGTCATGCTTTCGATCGAATCTTTCCAGTCCAGCATTTTAAAAACGATCTGGCTGGAAATATTATACGGAAAATTGCCAACCACCGCAAAGGGTTCATCAAATGGTTTTGCCGACTCCAGGATGTCCTCAACAATTATTTTACCGTTCAGTGACGGGTATGTTTTCAGCAGATAGCCGACTTTTTCCGTGTCGATTTCAATACACTTTAGGTCTATTGACGGTATTTTAAGGAGGTATTTTGTCAGGGCTCCGCCACCCGGACCTACTTCAAGCAGTCTTTTCAGCGGCATTTCCTGCAGTGATTTCACTATTCTCTGGGACACTGTTTCATCCATCAGGAAGTGTTGGCCAAGCGATTTTCTAAGCGTTAACATCTGCTGTAAAAATACCTCTATCCGGCCATTCCTCCTTTTATTGTATTTTTATCCCTAATATTTTCAGATGAACCATACCCAGCAAAAACCTGTAATTGGATTTTCTATAGGTGACATTAACGGAATAGGACCTGAAGTGATCATTAAAACCTTCTCGGATGTGCGTCTGCTGGAACTCTGCACACCGGTTATTTTTGCTTCTAATAAAATAATTAATTTTTACCGCAAATCCACACCGGAGATCCCTTTCAACTTTCAAAACATCAAAGATGCCTCCAGGGTTACACATAGCCAGATCAATGTGGTGAACTGCTGGGAAGAAGACGTTGACATTAATCCCGGACAGCTGAATGAAACAGGAGGAAAATATGCCATCAGGTCGCTGACAATGGCGGTGGAAGCACTGAAAGAAGGCCATATACAGGGATTGGTCACAGCGCCTATTCACAAGAGCAACACCCGGTCCGCCGAGTTTAGTTACACCGGACACACCCCGTATTTAAAGTATATTTTCAAAGCGAATGACGTTGTGATGATGATGGTTGCCGGTAATTTCCGCGTGGGGCTGGTAACAGAACATATTCCCATAAAAGAAGTTGCTTCGCACATCACCCGGGAAGCCATTCTTTCCAAACTGGCCATTATTAATAATTCTCTTATCAGGGATTTCGGGATAGACAAGCCCAAGATAGCAGTGCTCGGACTTAATCCCCATGCGGGCGATGAAGGCCTGATCGGCAAAGAAGAAGAGATGATTATCAGGCCAGCCATAAAAGAAGCCAAACACCAGTACCTGGTAATGGGTCCATATAGCGCGGACGCATTTTTCGCCAGGGGCCATCATGAAAAATTCGATGCGGTACTAGCCATGTATCACGATCAGGGGCTCATTCCTTTTAAGTCCCTTGCCCAGGATAATGGTTTGAATTTTACCGCGGGCCTGCCGGTTGTGCGAACGTCCCCGGATCATGGAACCGCATTTGACATAGCAGGGAAAAATAAAGCCGACAGTTCTTCTTTACTGGCCGCCTTGTACGAGTGCCTTAATATTATAGAAAAAAGGGACACCTACCGGGAGAACCACAAAAACCCTCTCAAAAAGATCACTTCTGTCATCCTTGCCAATGCAGTGGATGAAGCTATCGAAGAGACTGGGGAAGAAAAAGTATAGTTTACCAAGGTAAATTCGGCGATGCAAGGGGCAGGCGCAACTATAAAGGGCAGTTGCAAGTATAAAGGGCAGGCACGATGCATCCCGTCAGGGATGCCATGTGTGTAGGGCTATATAATTGGTAATAGCTTAATATATTAAGGTAACTTTCTGCAATAGTGCAGGGGATGCCCGGTGTATATTTGGTATATTCGCCCACAAAATATTTTATTTGAAAACGTCAGTTCTCACAATTGCCTGTATTTGCTTTTTTGGATTATTGCATGCACAGACAAAAGAATTCAAGGCATATACCCGGACCTTGCCGGGCACTTCGGTGAGTTTTTCCATGACCCCTGTTCCTGCCGGAAGCTTTATTATGGGCAGTCCTACTACTGAAACCGGCCGGGACGCCAACGAAGGACCACAGCGTAAAATTAATATATCTGCATTCTGGATGGGCACGCGGGAACTGACACATGATGAGTTCCAGCTTTTTTTCAATGATGATTCCCTGAGCCGCAACTCCGATATTGATGCCGTGACCCGGCCTACCCCGCAATACATTGATTTCAGCCTGGGTATGGGTAAACAAGGAGGTTTTCCGGTAAACAGCATGTCTCAGCATACCGCACTGATGTATTGCCGCTGGCTTTATCAGAAAACCGGCACTTTTTACCGGCTGCCCACAGAAGCAGAATGGGAATATGCCTGCCGCGCGGGATCCACTACCTCCTATCCGTTTGGCAACGATTCCACAAAACTTGACGAATACTCGTGGAACGAACACAACAGCGGCGGCAGATACCATAAGACAGGAGAAAAAAAGCCAAACCAGTGGGGGCTGTACGACATGCTTGGCAATGTTGGCGAATGGACCATCGACCAGTATAGCGATACTTATTTTACCAATCTTCCAGATAAGGCCTCTGATCCCATCACTGACCCTGTGTCCCGCTACCCAAAGACTGTAAAAGGCGGCGGATACAATACATCAAGGGGAATGATGCGTAGCGCCGGCCGTTATAAATCTGATAAGTCATGGAACCGCCGTGATCCGCAGATACCTAAAAGCAAATGGTGGCTCACCGATGCGGCCGCAATTGGTTTTCGGTTAGTCTGCCCCGTTATGCAACCCACACCTGTGGAAGCAGATGCTCTTTATAAAAAATATCTCAACAATTAAATACACAAACATGAACAATTCTAACGGAAGTTCAAGAAGGGATTTTGTAAAACAAACTTCTCTGCTTGCTGGCGGGTTAATTGCAACGCCATTTATGTCACGCGCCAATTATTTTTCCGGTGCGGATGATACCATAAAAATTGCTTTGATAGGTTGCGGCGGTCGCGGTACGGGTGCTGCGTTACAGGCGCTTCTCACCAAACAGAACGTGAAGCTTGTAGCAATGGCAGACGCATTTCGCGATAATATTGACAAATGTTATAAAGCGCTGACTGCAGACGACCTTTCTGAAGTAACAGATACGGTTAAAAATGTAAAAAACAGGATCGATGTACCGGAAGAAAGAAAGTTTGTGGGCTTTGATGCATACAAACACGCCATCGCCGCCGCAGATGTTGTTTTACTGACAACACCCCCGGGATTTCGCCCGATTCATTTTGAAGAAGCTGTAAAGCAGAATAAGCACATCTTCATGGAAAAACCCGTCGCAACAGATCCTGCGGGCATTAAAAAAGTGCTTGAAATAGCGGCCATCGCAAAGCAGAAAAAACTAAACGTAGTGGTAGGACTACAACGTCACTATCAGGATTCATACAGGGAATTATTTAAAAGGAAAGACAAGATCGGAGATATTACTTCCGCCCAGGCCTGGTGGAACAATGATGGCGTTTGGGTGAGGCCCCGTCAGTACAACCAGACTGAAATGGAATACCAGATGCGTAATTGGTATTATTTCGTGTGGCTCTGCGGCGATCACATCAATGAGCAGCATATTCACAATCTCGATGCGGTAAACTGGTTCAAAGGAGGGTATCCGGTAAAGGCACAGGGTTCGGGTGGAAGACAGGTAAGAAAAGGCAAGGATAACGGTGAAATATTCGATCACCATTATGTTGAGTACACGTATGCCGACGGCTCTATACTGAACAGCCAGTGCCGCCATATCCCTGGCACCATGAGTAAGGTGGATGAACTGCTGGTGGGTACAAAAGGAAAGATCTTTTGTGATGCCGCGACGATTACCGACAGCACCGGCAAGACGATCTACCAGTTTGATAAAAAATCCGAAAGAAACCCTTACCAGACCGAACATGATGAATTATTTGCCAGCATTGCGAAAGGTGAGTACAATCATAATGATGCGGAAAATGGAGCGAAAAGCACCATGACGTCCATTCTGGGACGAATGGCTACCTACAGCGGCCAGGTCATCGATTGGGACAAAGCCATCAACTCTGGCATAAATATTCACCCTGCAACATACGACTGGAACACACTTCCCCCCGTTTTACCGAACGAAGAAGGATATTATGCCTGCGCAACACCCGGCGTAACGAAGTATAATTTATAACAGCGTTTGCATCCAATGGTGCAAAAATTTAATTCAAAGGCGCGTAAGAATATTCTTATGCGCCTTTTTGCTTCCTTAGCGCCTTCGGTGTGAAATCCGTACCTTTATCACTCATACTGTTGTAAAACAGCAAAACCCACTTCATGAGCAAGAGTAATTTTCAGCAATTCATTCAGAAGAATGAAAAAGGTGCCAAACTTAAAGAAAGCATACGCCAGGAAAAGAAAAAAGTAAGGCAGGAAACAAAAGAATTTTTCGCTCAGCAAAAACAAAAAAACAATCCCGGCAGCAGCGCACCGGTTACCGGAGAAGGAAAAAAAACAGCTGGTAGGCTGGTGGCGAAAAAGTCAACCGATCCAAAAAAATCTGCTGATAAGGACCCTGCTGATTCTCCGGAAAAAGATACCGGGGTTATGCCGCTTAACAAATACGTTGCTCATGCAGGCGTTTGCTCCCGGCGGGATGCGGCGGATATGGTGAGAGCCGGAAAAGTTGCAGTAAATGATAAGATTATAACCGAACCAGGATTCAAAGTAAGCAGGAACGATGAAATTAAAGTGGGTGGCAAAAAAGTAAATGCAAACAAAAATCCCGTTTACATCTTATTAAATAAACCAAAGGATCATATTACTACAACAGATGATCCACAGGGGCGCAAAACAGTAATGGATATTGTTAAGAAAGCTACTACTGACAGAGTGTATCCCGTTGGGAGACTTGATCGCAACACCACAGGTGTTTTAATATTAACCAACGATGGGGAACTGGCGCAAAAACTTGCCCATCCCAGTTATGAAGTGAGAAAGATCTACGAAGTGACACTTGACAAGCCGCTCGCTAAAAAAGATTTTGAAACGTTGCTTAATGGCCTGACACTGGAAGACGGATTTATTTCTCCTGATTCGCTGGCGTACGCAGATGCAAAAGATAAAGCCGTTATCGGAATTGAAATCCACAGCGGCAAGAATCGTATTGTAAGAAGGATATTCGAAAAGCTTGGCTATGATGTCAGGAACCTGGACAGGGTGATGTATGCCAACCTCACCAAGAAAAATGTTGACCGCGGCAAATGGCGGTTTTTACAGGAAAAAGAGGTTCGTCTGCTGAAATTCATGAACGCATCCTACGCAAAGAAGAAATAAAATAATTCTCTTGATCACATTTCCTGAAATAGTTGCCGAAACAGATGATTTCGTTGCAGTGAACAAACCCTCGGGGCTACTGAGTATTCCTGACCGTGAGGGGGAAGAAATCTCTGTGAAAACTTTACTGAAAGAAAAATATGGCGATATCTATACGGTGCACCGCATCGATAAGAACACCAGCGGCATCATTATATTCGCGAAAAACGAAGCGACACATAAATTACTTTCAAAAGCATTTGAAGAAAGAACAGTGGAAAAATATTATACGGGGATCGTAAAAGGAACGCTCGCTAAAAAAGAAGGAACAATAGATGAACCGATTGCGCAGCACAGCCTTAAGCACACATTGATGATCATTCACAAAAGAGGAAAATCATCTGTTACAGATTATAAAGTACTGGAAGAGTTCGGGAAATATTCTTTAATGGAATTCAGGATTCACACCGGACGAACGCACCAGATCCGCCTGCATATGCAGCATATCGGCCATCCGGTAGTTTGCGATGAATTATATGGTGAAGGTGCCCCGATACTGGTATCATCCATCAGACGTAATTACAATTTAGCCAAAACAGAACTGGAAGAAAGGCCCATACTGGAGCGACTGGGCCTGCATGCGCAGCGGTTAAAATTCACTGATGCCCAAGGCAGACTTTTTAATCTTGAAGCTGAAATGCCTAAAGATATGCGTGCACTGCTGCAGCAATTAAGAAAAAGAGCTAAATAAAAAATTTCCCAAAACGCCATAGAAGTGGAAAGGCGCATAAAAGAATTATTATGCGCCTCTTGAGATTAATCTTAGTGTCTCTGCGTGAAACTTTAATTAATCAATATTAGGTTGCGGTGTATATCTCAGGTAAGGCTTAACCACCTTTACACCCTTAGGAAATTTCTTTATCGCATCATCGGTGGACACTGACGGAACAACAATCACATCTTCACCGGCTTTCCAGTCTGCAGGAGTAGCTACACTATATTTAGCAGTAAGCTGTAATGAATCGATCACGCGTAGAACTTCCACAAAATTTCTGCCTGTTGATGCAGGATAGGTAATGGTCAGTTTAACTTTTTTGTCAGGGCCGATAATGAATAATGAACGCACTGTGAATGTTTCAGAAGCATTCGGATGGATCATGCCGTAAAGGTTCGCAACTTTTTTATCTTCATCGGCGATCAGCGGAAATTCAACAGTCACATGTTGTGTTTCATTGATATCCTTTACCCAACCGAGGTGTTTGTCCATTCCATCAACACTCACAGCAAGCACTTTCACGTTTCTTTTTGTAAATTCTTCCTGTAGCAAGGCAGTTTTACCAAGTTCTGTGGTACAAACAGGTGTATAATCCGCAGGATGAGAAAATAAAACACCCCATCCGTCGCCAAGGTATTCATAAAAATCAATGTCGCCGGCAGTCGTTTTAGCCTGAAAATTGGGAGCAATATCCCCTAAACGTAAACTCATACAAAAAGATTTATAGTTAAAAAAAGGAGTTTCATTGTGGTTGTAAAGATAATAATCTATAAGATGAGTAGACTAAATATTTATGTTAAAGTAAATTTATCTGAAAATATCAAGCAATCCGTCAGGGAGTTCCACCACTATCTTTCTGTTCTTTTTATCTACTTTCTTCAGGGAATCCTGGTGAATGGGTATAAGTGCTTCTTTACCTTCTAAATCTATTCTGCAAAGCAGCTGATGCGGTTGTTCGATCACTTCCAGTATTTCTCCCAGGTCAATGTCTTCATTAATGATGTGAAAGCCTAAATAGGAAATAGGAGCAGACTTTCCGGTGTATTTGTGAAACTCTTCTTCTGTGAGCCACACCTGTTTTTGGGCAAGCGCCTGCGCAGACTCTTTGGTACCAATACCTTCAAGCTTTATAAATATTTCTTCATTATTCTTAGCTTTAGCGCTTTCAATAAAATAGGGCAGCAGTTCATCTTTCTGTTTTTCAATAAACAGCACTTCAAGGCCTTTCAGCGCAGATTTTTTTCCAAGATGATGCACCAGTACCAGTTCACCACCAAGGCCGAATGTGGCTACAAATTTTCCTATTGAGCAGTAATTTGTCATGATATGCTATAAAAAATCCCGGCGAAAAAAATTCACCGGGATCATATAAATTCCGAAGCGAAGATATCAGCAATTATGCCTGGGGCTCTTCACGGTCAGCTGGCTTCCTTGCGGGTGCTGCTGCTCCTGCGCGTCGTACCTTACGGTCAACCACATTAGCATCCTGGCGCTTCTTAATATTTAATTCATGTTCAGAATGCCATACCTGGAACTTTTCCATTGCTGCGGCATCATCAAATAATCCAAGCTTAACTCCGCGAAGAAGATGCTTGAGATACAAAACTCCCTTAAACGAAAGGATTCTTCTGACGGTATCTGTTGGCTGTGCGCCTTTGTGCAGCCAGTCCAGGGCCCGTTGGCGGTCCAATTGGACGGAAGCAGGAACTGTCAGGGGATTGTAGGTGCCGATTTTCTGGATGAATTTACCATCCCTCGGTGCGCGGGCATCAGCCACGACGATGAAGTAGAACGGTCTTTTTTTAGACCCGTGCCTCTGTAATCTGATTTTAACTGGCATTTTAAATAGAAATTTAAATGCGTGAATGAATACGGTTTTCTATCCTTTTCAGGATTGCAAATGTAACAATCCAATGTATTTTTTCAAAATTATATAAAAGAAAATGCCACTATTTTCTGCCCACCATTTTTCCCATGGGCATTTTGTTCATCATTTTCATCATATCCTTCATCTGGTCGAACTGTTTAATGAAAGCATTAATCTCGGCAATGTCCTTGCCACTTCCCTTTGCGATCCTGTTTTTACGGCTTGGGTCGATCACATCGGGATTACGTCTTTCTACTATGGTCATCGAATTGATGATCGCCTCTATACCCTTGAATGAATCATCGTTTATATCAACATCTTTTACAGCTTTGCCTATCCCCGGGATCATGCCCAGAAGGTCTTTTATATTGCCCATTTTCTTGATCTGCTCCAGCTGCTGCTTGAAATCTTCAAAATCGAACTGGTTCTTCCTGATCCTTTTTTCCAGCTTTTTCGCCTGTACTTCGTCAAACTGCGCCTGGGCTTTTTCAACTAACGTGGTGATATCGCCCATTCCCAGGATCCTTTGCGCCATACGTTCGGGGTAGAAAACATCGAGCGTGTCCATTTTTTCACCGCTGCTTACAAACTTTATCGGCTTTTCTACGGTGTATTTGATAGAAAGGGCCGCCCCGCCCCGGGTATCGCCGTCCAGCTTGGTCAGTACCACTCCTGTGAAATCAAGCCGGTCATTGAAGGCTTTGGCTGTATTTACCGCATCCTGGCCTGTCATTGAATCAACAACGAATAAAATTTCCTGCGGATTCACCGCGGATTTTATGTTGGCCACTTCGGCCATCATCACTTCGTCAATGGCCAGGCGCCCTGCCGTGTCAATAATGAGGATGTTCTTGTTTTTGCTTTTGGCTTCCCGGATGGCATTGGTGGCTATGGAAACGGCATCCTTATTATCGGGCTCGCTGTACACGTCGACGCCTATCTGCTCACCTAAGACCCTGAGCTGGTCTATAGCCGCGGGCCGGTATATATCGGCTGCCACCAGCAACGGTGATAATCCTTTTTTTGTTTTGAGGTAATTGGCGAGCTTTCCGCTGAAGGTGGTTTTACCGCTACCCTGCAGCCCCGCGATCAGAATGATGGCCGGATTGCCTTTGGTGACAAAGGGGCTCTCGCTGCCGCCCATGAGGCTGGCAAGCTCGTCCTTGACGATCTTGACTATCAGCTGGCCCGGGCTGACTGCAGTGAGCACTTTCTGGCCCAGGGCCTTTTCTCTTACGGTATCCGTAAATTCTTTGGCGATTTTATAGTTCACGTCTGCATCCACAAGGGCGCGACGGATTTCTTTAACTGTTGATGCAATATTTAATTCGGTGACCCTCCCCTCTCCTTTTATCTGCTTAAACGCGGTTTCCAACCGCTCGGTAAGATTTTCAAACATGCAGCAAAAGTAAAAAGGAAAAACGACTAGCGTATAAATCTGTCTATATAATCTGTTTTATTTACCTAAATATCCTTTCAGCTCCACGGTCCGGGAGTTCGTCCGCAGCTTGGTGATGGCCTTATCTTTGATCTGTCTTACCCTTTCCCGTGTAAGATTGAATTTGTCTCCGATATCTTCCAGGCTCATAGGATGATCCTGGCCTATGCCGAAGAAATAACAGATCACTTCTTTCTGACGCACGGTAAGCACCTGGAATGACCGGTCTATCTCTTCTTTCAGCGACTGAACATGCTCAAGATTATTTTCGGCCCTTTCGGCATTTGGATTTTCCATTACATCAAGCATGGTATTGTCCTCGCCTTCGGACAAAGGAGTGTCCATGCTAATATGCCTTCCACCTATTCCCAGCGTTGCGGAAACTTCTTCTGTTTCCAGGTCGAGGAGATCGGCCAGTTCCTCTGGCGAAGGCTCGCGTTCAAACTCCTGTTCAAGCTGTGAAAATGCTTTCTGTATTTTATTGGTCAGGCCAACTTTATTTAATGGTAACCGAACTATTCTGGACTGTTCTGCCAGTGACTGGAGAATGCTCTGGCGGATCCACCAGACGGCATAAGAAATAAATTTAAAGCCGCGGGTTTCATCAAAGCGCTGCGCTGCCTTTATCAGGCCGAGGTTACCTTCGTTAATAAGATCCGGAAGGGAAAGCCCCTGGTTTTGGTATTGCTTGGCCACAGACACCACAAACCGGAGGTTTGCCTTGGTCAGCTTGTCGAGTGCAGACTGGTCGCCCAGCTTGATAAGACGGGCGAGACGGGCTTCTTCCTCAGGACTGATCAGTTCTACCTTTCCTATCTCCTGAAGGTATTTTTCAAGGCTCTGGGATTCACGATTGGTAATAGACTTCGTGATCTTGAGTTGGCGCATACTCATAGATATTGGTTTTCGGGTTTTTGAGTTTTTTTGACTCGGCCTGTTAAAAAACGCAGAAACAGCAATTTTGTTATGTGATAATCATTTATCTTACCCGCGGATTGGATAATTTCTATATTATTGCACAGTCTGTTACTATAAAAAGACCAATTTGCCAGTTGATGAGCAAGAAACAATTATTTACACTAGAATTTCCGGTTAGATGTTCTCCGTCTATATTATACGAGTTTCTAAGCACCCCCGCGGGTTTACAGGAATGGTTCGCTGATAAGGTTGATGAAAGAGACAATGTATTCAGTTTTTCATGGAACGGCACCACAGATAAAGCAGAGGTCCTGGACAGTGAATCTGAAAAGTTCATCCGTTTTCACTGGATGCATCAGCCTAAAGAAGAATACTTTGAATTCAAGATAGAAAAATCAGAAGTTACCAATCTTACGATTTTAATTATTAAAGATTTCGCAGACAAAGGTGAAGTGAAGGACCAGAGCCAGCTATGGGACTACCAGGTGAAAGACCTGTTTCACCGCCTGGGAAATTAAATTCCAAGAGGAAGCTATACGCTAATCAACCATCGCTCCGGTGATTAAAAAATTAGATTTACTTATTGTAAGGTCGTTCATAGGTCCTTTCATTGCCACGTTTTTTATAACCCTGTTCGTTCTGATCCTCCAGTTCTTCTGGCTTTGGATAGATGACTTTGTGGGAAAAGGGGTAGGTGGGGCAATTTTCATTAAACTAATTATCTACCTGAGTGCCACACTCGTACCGCTTGCTCTTCCGCTTACGGTGCTGCTTTCTTCCATCATGACCTTCGGCAACCTGGGAGAAACCTTCGAACTGGTAGCTATTAAATCTGCAGGCATCGGCCTGCTGCGGTTTATGCGACCACTGTTTATAGTGGCCATCTTGCTTTCCGGGCTGGCATTTTTGTTCAACAATAATGTGATCCCTATCGCTAACCTTAAAATGCGAAGCCTGCATACCGATATCGTTAATAAAAAACCTGCCTTTGATCTGAAAGAAGGCGTTTTTTACACCACTATTCCTGGCTATGCGATAAAAGTGGGCAAAAAAGAAAAAGACGATTCCACTCTCAGCAATGTGATCATTTATGAAAACAGCCCCGGCATGCGGGATAATATTATCGTGGCCAACAAGGGCATAATGAAAGTAACGCCCGACCAGGCCTTTCTTGTGTTCGCCCTGAAAGATGGATGGCGCTACGAAGAACATGCCGACCGGTCATCCTCACAAACAGAATTTATACGGCTGGGGTTTAAAGAATATAAGAAAGTTCTGGACCTCAGCTCGCTGCAGCTTAGCCTCACCGGCGACAGTGCATATAAGGACCGGTATGAAATGCTTAGTGTACGTCAATTGGAAATAGGCATCGACTCTCTTGAAAGACAAAGCCTGCGCTTTAGAAAAAAAGTGCAGAATGATTTGTCTCCCTATTTAACCTTTACTAAATTCATTGACAGCGGATGGACGAAACTTCCACAAAAAAAATGGAACATAAAAACCTTCAATCAGATCATCCCTGATTCATCGATGCCATTGGTGCTCGACCAGTCCATTTCCTATACATCTTCCATAAAAAACTCCCTGCAGATCACCTCTTCCGAATATGAAGGGCAGCGTAAAGAAAAACGGCTGCAACTGATCGAGTGGCACGGAAAGTTTACCATGGCCGTAGCAGTGCTGGTGCTTTTTATGATCGGCGCCCCCTTGGGATCTATTGTCAGAAAGGGTGGTATCGGTACCCCGGTTGTATTTGCGGTGATCTTTTTTGTTATCTTTTTTCTCCTGAATAATTTTGGTAAAAAATTTGTGCAGCAGGACATACTCAAACCGGTCGCAGGAATGTGGCTGGCGACATTTACATTAGTCCCGATTGGGCTTTTTCTGACCTACAAGGCTATGCATGACTCCCAGCTTCTTAACAAAGAATTTTATTTCAGGATGTTCCGGAAAATGCAGGTGCTGATCAAAAACCGAAATGTTTAAATTGCAGTATGCCATATATGCATAAACCAGGCTGTTACACTATTGTTCCTGTAGAAAGAAATGATTGTGTGTCTGGGTTATGAAATATAGATTGCTGCACATGCCGCACTCCGGCGGCATGATCGGAAAGATTAGTCTAAATTTATTAAACACTAAAATTCAATAATATGGAAAAAAGCAAAAATTCAAGAAGAAAGTTTTTGGGCGACACTGCAAAAGCAGGACTTGCGCTGACTTCCCTGGCTGCCCTGCCATCTTATCTTTCCGCGTCAACTATACAAAAAGGAATTTCATCGCCGGACAGCACCAGTTTTGCCCAGGATCCGCTGCCTTACGGATACGATGCGCTTGAGCCATCAATAGATGCAAAGACCATGGAGATACATTACACCAAACATGCAGCTGCTTATACGAAAAATCTAAACGAAGCCGCTGCAGCAGAAAAAATCGATACCGGCAAGCCGCTGGAAGACGTACTGAAAAACGTTTCGAAATATTCTGCAAAGGTCCGCAATAATGGTGGCGGACACTACAACCATGAACTGTTCTGGAAACTAATGAAGAAAGGCGGAGAAGGAAAACCTTCGGGAAAATTGCTTGCCGCTATTGAGAAGGATTTTGGATCGTTCGATACCTTTAAAACAAAATTTACTGATGCCGGCAAAACAAGATTCGGAAGCGGTTGGGCATGGCTGCTAGTAGGTGCCGATAAAAAATTAATAGTGGGCTCTACTCCTAACCAGGACAACCCCCTAATGGATGTAAGTGAAGTAAAAGGCTATCCTTTGCTTGGACTAGATGTGTGGGAACACGCATACTATTTAAAATACCAGAACAAGCGCCCGGATTATATTGAGGCCTGGTGGAGCGTGGTGAACTGGAATTTCGTACAACAGCGTTTCGAAAAAATTATTTAACACTTGGATCCGCGCAAAGAAAACCTGTTCATGCAGAAGATTGTTGTGGCAGTGGCAGTTTTACTGTTTGCCATAAAGATCTTTGCCTATTTCTTAACGCATTCCGTTGCTATTCTTACAGACGCCCTGGAAAGTATAGCCAATGTAGCCGCAGGCTTCATTGGCTTATTCAGTTTATATATTGCCTCACAGCCAAAAGACCAGAACCATCCTTACGGGCATGGCAAGGCAGAGTTTTTATCTGCCGGAGTGGAGGGAAGTCTCATTATCATTGCCGGGATAGTTATACTATACCAATCTGTAATAAGCCTGGTCTATCCCCATCCCATTCACAAATTGGGAAATGGCATGGGCCTGATAGCACTGACTGCCCTGATCAATTACGTGGTAGGATATATCAGCATCAAAAAGGGTAAGAAAAACAATTCACTTGCACTTATCGCCAGTGGCCGGCATCTGCATTCCGACACTTATTCCACCCTGGTCATAATCGGGGGATTAATATTAATTTATTTTACAAAAATACAATGGCTGGATAGCCTGGTGGCACTGGGATTCACCGTATTCATTATCATTACAGGCTATCGCATCCTGAGAAAATCCATTGCCGGGATCATGGACGAAGCAGATCTGGATTTGCTAAAGGACATGGCCATTTCACTGGATAAAAACCGCCAGGAAAACTGGGTGGACCTGCATAACCTCAGGGTAATAAAATATGGCGGCCAGCTTCATGTTGACTGTCACCTTACCGTGCCCTGGTACCTGAACGTGCACGAGGCTCACAGTGAAATTGAAAAGCTGGGAGTGTTGATAAAAACCGATTTCGGGAACACCATTGAATTATTCGTGCACTCGGATGCGTGTCTGTATTTTCAATGCAATATCTGTATCAAGCAAGACTGCAACGTAAGAAAAAAAACATTCGAAAAAAGAATCGAATGGAAGATTAAAAATTTATTGTCCGATGCAAAACACGCATTATAATTAAATTCATAAAATAACATTACCTCATGAGCAGTTGGAAAGAATACCAGGAACAGAACAAAGACAGGTTTTTAAATGAATTACTTGAACTGCTGCGCATACCTTCCATAAGCGCGCGCAGCGAGCATAAAGATGACATGCAGCAATGCGCCGAAATGATGAAGCAGCGATTGCAGGAAGCCGGCGCAGACAAAGTTGAAATATATGCAACGGATGGTCATCCGGTGGTGTATGGAGAAAAAATAACGGATAACAACAAGCCCACTGTGCTCGTGTATGGTCATTATGACGTGCAGCCGGCAGATCCGCTGGAGCTATGGCACAGTGGTCCTTTCGAACCGGTTATAATTGACGGAAAAATATTTGCCCGCGGCGCCTGTGATGACAAGGGCCAGGTATATATGCATGTGAAGGCGCTGGAGACAATGGTAAAAACGGGCAACGTTCCTGCAAATATCAAATTCATTATAGAAGGGGAAGAAGAGATCGGTTCACCGAACCTCGGAAAATTTGTGATAAAAAATAAAGAATTATTAAAAGCTGATGTGATCCTGATCAGCGACACCTCTATGATCAGTCTTGATACGCCATCTATAGATATCGGAGTGCGCGGGCTCAGCTATATTGAAGTGGAAGTTACAGGGCCGAACCGCGACCTGCATAGCGGTGTTTATGGCGGAGCCGTTGCAAATCCCATAACTATACTGGCAAAAATGATAGCTTCCTGTCATGACGAAAACAATCATATCACTATCCCCGGATTTTATGATGATGTGGTGGAAGCCTCGGATAAAGAAAGGGAACTGCTGGCGCAGGCGCCATTTGATAAAGATGCTTATAAAAAAGACCTGGGAATAAAAAAAGTATGGGGAGAAAAAGGTTTTAGTGTGAATGAGAGAACCGGCATCCGTCCAACTTTAGAACTTAATGGTATCTGGGGAGGATACACGGGTGAGGGGTCAAAAACAGTATTGCCTTCAAAGGCATTCGCAAAAATTTCAGCCAGGCTGGTGCCCAATCAGTCTTCCGCGGTTATTACCCAAAAGCTCATCAGTTATTTTGAAAAAATAGCCCCTGCGAGCGTTACCATCAAGGCCCAGGAACACCATGGCGGCGAACCGTACATGACACCCATAGATTCGCCGGCTTACAAGGCAGCGGCAAAAGCTATAAAAGCCACATTCGGAAAAAATCCGGTGCCCGTTCGGGGTGGGGGCAGTATTCCTATTTGTGCATTGTTTGAAAAAGAGCTCGGCGTCAAGGTAGTATTCATGGGCTTCGGACTAGACAGCGACAACCTTCATTCTCCCAACGAAAAATTCAATGTTGAAAATTTTTACAAGGGCATTGAGACAATTCCATACTTCCACAAATACTTCGCAGAATAAAGTATGAATAGTGTGAGGATCGATAAATATCTGTGGGCCATCAGGCTTTTCAAAACCAGGACGCTTGCGGCAGTTGCCTGCGATCAGGGGAAAGTAAAATTGGCAGGTACGTCGGTAAAAGCCTCCAGGCATGTGGGAATGGGTGATGAATATGAAATAAAGACAGACGCCCGGCGGTGGGTGATAAAGATAACAGGCATCATAGATAAACGCGTGCAGTTTGCAGAAGCCATTAATAATTATATCGACATTACTCCATCAGAAGAAATAGAAAAACTGCAGTTTCAGGCTGCAGCTTTTTTTACCGGGAAAAGAAATAGCAAGATAGGACGGCCTACAAAAAAAGACAGACGGGATCTGGATGAATTTAAAGACGGGGAAGATTAAAAAAGAATAGAATACTCTTACTTATCTTAAAAATCTACGAGGATTTGAAATAATCCTTCATTTTCGGGCTTTTTCAAATACTTTCATAAGAGGTAATTGTCCAAAACCTAACCCGCACCATGAAATCAATCATATTAAAAAAAATACATTTTGACCAATAGCTGGTTAGGCCTGCTTTCAGGTTAAGGCCGTAACCTTTCCGGCTCAAATTAAATACTTCGTATTTTCACCGCATGCAAATTGACATCATAACGGTGTTACCGGAACTCCTGGAAGGACCTTTCAATCATTCCATTCTTAAAAGAGCCAGAGAAAAAAACCTGCTTACCCTCACCTTACACAACCTGAGGGATTTTACCAATTATAAACACGGACAAATAGATGATTACCAGTTCGGTGGAGGCGCCGGTATGGTAATGATGCCTGAACCGCTTGCACAGGCAATAGAAAAATTATCCGCTTCCACTAAATATGATGAGATCATTTTCATGACGCCTGACGGCGAGCGGCTTACTCAGAAAATTTCTAACACTCTGTCATTAAAAAATAACCTGCTTATCATTTGCGGCCACTACAAAGGCATTGACGAAAGGATAAGGCAGCATTTTGTTACTCGGGAAATTTCAATAGGAGATTATGTATTGAGCGGCGGAGAACTGCCGGCAGCGGTACTTGTGGATTCGATAGGCCGCTTGTTACCAGGCGTGCTGAACGACGAAACTTCCGCCTTGTTCGATTCTTTCCAGGACGATTTACTGGCACCACCTGTTTACACCAGGCCCTCAGATTTCAGGGGCTGGAAAGTGCCTCCGGAATTAATGAGCGGAGACCCTAAAATCATAGATGAATGGAGATTGCAGCAATCGGTTACCCGCACCCGGCAACGAAGACCGGACATTATGGATATGGAATGAATATACAAGCGAATATAGTTGACATAGTCAATGAAAAAATAACTACCGGAACAGTAACTGTCTCCAGGGGACGCATCAGTAAAATAGTATATCACCCTGGCGAAAAAGATACTGCTTACCCTTATATACTTCCGGGATTTATAGATGCCCATGTACACATTGAAAGCTCAATGCTGGTGCCCTCTGAATTTGCAAGGCTGGCAGTGGTTCACGGTACCGTTGCTACAATAAGCGACCCTCATGAGATCGCCAATGTGTGTGGCTTGAAGGGAGTAGAGTACATGATCGCGAACGGTAAATCGGTAAACTTTAAGTTCAACTTCGGCGCCCCCGGTTGTGTGCCTGCAACAACATTTGAAACTTCGGGTGATACTATCGATGCAAATGACATCAAAAATCTTCTTAAAAATCCGGATATAAAATACCTCAGCGAAATGATGAATTTTCCCGGAGTGATTGAAGGTGATAAAGAGGTGATGAAAAAAATCGCTGCCGCCCGGTCAGCAGGCAAACCTGTCGATGGTCATGCACCCGGATTATCCGGAGATGCCCTGAAGCATTACCATGCCGCAGGTATTTCAACGGACCATGAATGCTTTACTGCAAGGGAAGCACTTGAGAAGTTGCATCTGGGAATGAAGATACTGATCCGTGAAGGCAGCGCAGCTAAAAATTTTGAAGCACTGATCATGCTATTGAATGATTATCCCGAAGAAATGATGTTTTGCAGTGACGACAAACATCCCGATAGTCTTGTGAAAGGACATATCAACCATTTGTGCCAGCGTGCCGTGTCAAAAAATATTAATGTTTTCAAGGTATTAAGGGCAGCATGTGTAAATCCGGTGCAGCATTACAAACTGGATGTGGGATTGCTGCAAATAAACGCTCCTGCAGATTTTATTCTCGTCCGCGACCTTAAAGAATTTGAAGTGTTACAAACATTTATCAATGGCATTTGTGTAGCAGACAATGGAAAGACTTTAATTTCTTCTCAGGTTTCTTCTATCATTAACAACTTTAATTGCACCCCGATTACTATTGAAGATATTATTTGCCTTTCGGACGAACAATTAAGGTCAGGACAACTGCCGGTAATCCTGGCTTCGGACGGACAGCTGATCACCCATAAATTAATGGCTGATCCAAAGATCGAAAGCGATTCAATAGTAAGTGATATTGAAAAAGATATTTTGAAAATAATTGTGGTGAACCGGTATACTAAAGCTCCGGTCGCAAAAGCATTTATCAAAAACTTTGGACTCAGACATGGAGCAATTGCTTCTTCAGTTGCACATGACAGTCATAATATTATTGCCGTTGGTGTGGAAGATGAAAATATATGCCTTGCCGTAAATAAAATAATTGAATACAAAGGAGGAATAAGCTGTGCGCTGGACAAGGAAGTGAAAATTCTTTCGCTGCCTGTTGCAGGATTAATGAGTGTGGCTGACGGCTATGCAGTAGCCTCCTCATACACAGAAATCGATTCTATGGCAAAATCAATGGGATCTTCTTTATCTGCTCCTTTCATGACATTATCTTTCATGGCATTGCTGGTCATCCCGTCGCTGAAATTAAGCGACAGGGGATTATTCGACGGCGAATCCTTTCAATTCCTCTAAATTGATTTTCTTACCGGCGATTTTCCACCATTTACCGGGAAAAACAGTGGGGTAACCTATTGCCAGTTTACTATTTCAACACACCGGGATACATTTGTTAAAATTACAAACAATGAATTCTCCCGGTACACCAAGAAAGAAATTTTTACACGGTAATATCTGGACAGGGATCCTTTTCCTGCTTGTCGGAGGGCTGTTATTGGTCAGGCAATCCGGTTACCCATTTCCGGAATGGTTATTTACCTGGCCAACACTCCTGATCACGATCGGTTTAATTATCGGTTTGCGTAACCGCTTCCGCGACTTTAACTGGCTGATCATGATCATCGTAGGCAGCGTGTTCCTTCTCGATCACATTTATCCGGGCTCGCACCTCAGGCAATATGCCGTTCCGTTCGTCATCATTCTTGTAGGACTGATCTTTATTTTCGCACCCAGAAGCAAGCACTTTTGCCGGGTGGGAGAAAAAAGAGATAGATTCAGAAAGAAATTCCGTGATTATTATGAAGATAAACCAGGGCCTGCGGAAACGGAGGGCTTACCTGTCCGCCCTGCAACTGACAATCCGTCTTTTCGGGAAACACCACATCCTTTGGAAGGCAGCCAGGATTCCTCCATAGACATCGTTTCGTTTTTTTCAGGTATAAAAAAAAAGATCCTGTCCAAAAATTTTAAAGGTGGTGAAGTGGTCTGCATTTTCGGAGGCACGGAAATAAACCTGACCAATGCAGACTTCCTGTCTCCTATCGTAATAGATTTCGTCCAGATATTTGGCGGAACAAAGCTCATTGTACCTGCCAACTGGGAGATCCGCTCCGAGGTGTCTGCCATATTCGGAGGCATTGAAGACAAACGCCCGCAACCCGTAAATAACGTACCCGAAAAAACGGTGGTTATCCAGGGAACAGTCATATTCGGGGGCGTTGAGATCAGCAGCTATTAATTAATAAAATTATTTTATGCATTGGTACATGACAAAAATCGTTTACAGAATTATCTGCGGGAACGGATCGCACAAGCCGCAATTTGAGGAGCAGCTGAGGCTGATCCGGGCTTCGGACAAAAAAGAAGCTTTTGAAAGGGCAAAATTATTCGGAGAACAATTTGAGCTATCACTGATCAATGAAAAAAATCAGCCGGTAAAATGGGTTTTTATAAATATATCAGAATTATATAAATTACCTGACCTGAATGATGGAACTGAAATATATTCACATTTATCGGAGGCCGACCATGCAGGGACATTTATCGAGATGACAAACAAAAAAGCGGAACAGATCCACTCATCCATTGCAGAACCGGCTCCTGAACTTATATAATTTTATTGGCAACATCATTGTTACAACCGCGTAAAAATAAATGGATATTCATGGCCTGCTGGACCATGTGGGCAGGCGTGCAATACATGGTACTGCAAAGTTTTGATATAGACTGGAAAATTGCGCTGGCAGACAGCTTTTTTTCTAACGTCCTTCTCGCAGGGGGGAGCATGCTGGTGATTAATTCACTCGCATTTTACCGGCCACAAAAAAGAAAATATATTTATCTGCTTGGATGGTGCACTGTTTTAAGCATTCTCTGGGCGACCATTGTGAAATATGGATTACTTTCTGTTTTTTATGAAAATAACGAGTATATCAGCTTCTTCTACAAATCGTTACCCATACGGTTCGCCATTGCTTTTCTGATAACCGGTTGCGCAGCTATAATCAGCATGCTCTGGTATAACCTCGAAGAACAAAAATATTCCGAGTCGAGAAAATCCGATGCCGAAAAATTATCACGTGATGCGGAGCTTTATAAATTAAGACAGCAACTGCAACCTCATTTTTTATTCAATAGTTTAAATTCCATCAGTGCACTCGTTGGCAAAGAACCCGAACAGGCTAGAAAGATGATACAGCAGTTGTCAGAATTTTTAAGAGGGGCATTGAAAAAAGAAGACCATCAGCGTGTAACGCTATCCGATGAATTGTCGCACCTGCAATTGTACCTGGATATGGAAAAAATCCGTTTCGGCCACCGGCTCTCCACAGAAACAAATGCTGATGAAGAAAGCCTTCAATTATTATTGCCTCCCATGCTGCTCCAGCCAATAGTTGAAAATGCAATTAAATTCGGACTGTACGATACCACGGAGGCCATCACAATAACGATAAATGCCGTGGCAACAACAGAATTTTTGGAAATAATCGTGTGCAATCCTTATGATCCCGAAACCTCCGCATCCAGGCAAGGCACAGGCTTTGGTCTAAGTTCGGTCCGGAGAAGACTTTATCTTTTATTTGCAAGAAATGATCTTTTAAATACTACTGTGGAAGACCGGCATTTTTATACCACAGTAAAAATTCCCAGGAATGATACCAATTCTTTTAATAGATGATGAACCGCTGGCGCGGTCGATACTTAAGGAATATCTGGAGGAATTTCCACAACTTCAGCTAATGGAGGAATGCAATGACGGCTTTGAAGGATTAAAAGCCATTATGCAGTATCGTCCTCAACTGATATTCCTGGATGTGCAAATGCCAAAGATAAATGGATTTGAAATGCTGGAGCTTATAGAAGAACCGCCTGCTGTAATATTCGTAACCGCATTTGACGAGTATGCGATCAAAGCATTTGAAGCGCATGCAGTGGATTATCTATTAAAACCATTCAGTAGGGAAAGATTCAATAAAGCCGTGCAAAAATTCCTTGACAAGTCTAAAGAGACTTCAGGACCCTTGTTTACCGAAGGTTCATCTTCTACGTCGGCGCTATTGGAAAACACCGCTGCTTCGCCGCAGCAAAGACATCGTGTGGTGGTTAAAAATGCCGGAAAAATAAAGATCATTCTTGTCGAAGACATTCATTTTCTGGAAGCGGCAGATGATTATGTGAAGATCAATACCAGGGAGGGTGTTTATTTAAAAAACAGGACCATGGCGCATTTTGAGGGCATCCTCGATCCACAGCATTTTGTGCGCACGCACCGGTCGTTTATTATAAATGTCCGGCACATCACGCGCATCGAACCTTATGAAAAAGAAAGTCACCTGGCTGTATTGAAGGACGGGAAACAGATTCCGGTGAGCAGGAGCGGCTATGGCCGTTTAAAAGAAGTGCTGGGCCTGTAATAATACTTCTGCAGGTTAGATCTAAAAGCTAGGACAGGGAATTGATTTGTACCCTGCTGGTCTTTTGATATAGATGAGAGAAATCTCTATTCCGCCCTTACTTTGAGAAGCGGTTTTCAAACTGGAAATATTCACATCATAAGAAGCGCCAAACCTCAACCCGTTATATTCCAGGCCGATATAAGGAATAAGAGCATCATTCACATTATTGAACCTTGTAAACGCACCTGCATAAAAACTGGTAGGGTTGTCTTCATCTTCATTCAATAAAAATCCTGCGGCGGCACCGGCAACAATATTGGTAGCTCCACCCTGCTTGCTGAACAAGGTGCTGATGTAGATCGTGCGGGTCTTATCGGCCAGTGGCAATGATCCGCCGGCATTCACGGTTACCCTTGGATTCAGCTGATAAAAGACATCTCCGGTAAACGATTCTTTTGGCTTGTTGATATGATAGGCAGAAACACCCAAATAAAAATTATTATAGCCATCTGTTGATCCGTTATATAATCCACCCACGGCAAAATCAAAATAGCTGGTGTTCACCTGACGGTTATCTATGGCTTCTCCACTGGGCACCGTCCATCCGCCATTATCATCGAGCTCATCGAGGAAGTTTAATTTTGTTCCATCGAGCCGCTTGTTCGTATAGCTTCCCTGGAACCCGATTCCTATCTGGTGCAATCCACCTTCATCTATGCCTTTATGGTAGGAAGTTGAAACAGATAGAAAGTTTCCTGACAATATTCCGTTCGCGCTCTTGTCGGTCATGGCCATTACGCCAAGCCCCCAGGTGTCCAGGTCGGATATCTTTGATTTCAGTATCGGCGCATCCAGGGAAATGGTAGAAGTAATATAGGCTTTGCTGATTTCCGGCCACTGGTCGCGGTAATTACCTGCCAAACGCAGGGTGCCATTGAATTTCCCCGTGAGTGCAGGATTCAGGGTAAGCGGGGAAACAAAGAATTGTGAAAAGTTGGGATCCTGAGAATAACAGGTTCCTACAAAGCACAGAAGTGGTATAAAAAGAGCACATTTTCTCATCGGTAAGTTCTTCCTGCCCAAAGTACAAAAAAACCGGGAAATCAAGACTGTGCCTTCGGACCGAATGCCAGGTCGCCGGCATCTCCCAGGCCCGGTACAATATAGCCCTTGGCAGTGATCTCTTCGTCTACATCACCACACCAGATAGTCACCCCGGGTTCAGCACGCCGGATATATTCGATACCCACTGTACAGGCAATGGCAGCAACGACATGAATGGCAGAAGGGTTACCTTCATTTTTCAAAAACTGTATAGCTTTTACCAGCGAGGCGCCCGTTGCGATCATGGGATCCGAAATAATTACGACCCTTCCTTCGATATCGGGCGATGACACGTATTCAATATTAATTTCAAAGGAACCATCGATATGATGTTTCCTGTAAGCAGAAATAAATGCATTATCGGCCTTATCAAAAACATTCAGCAACCCGTTGTGTAACGGTAATCCTGCGCGAAGAATAGTAGCAAGGACCGGTTGTTCTCTAAGCACTTTGCACGCTGCTGTTCCCAAAGGAGTTTGCACTTCTTTTTCCACATACTGCAGTTTTGCGCTGATCTGCATAGCGGCTACCTCTCCAAGTCTTTCGAGGTTACGGCGGAAACGCATTCTGTCACTCTGAAACTGCGTGTCCCGCAACTCGCTGATCCATTCACTTACAAGAGAATAGGTGTGGCTTAAATTGACTACCATTGTAAAACAAAATTAAAATCTAAAATCCGCAATCAAAAATTTATAACATGGTGTACAGGGTTATCGGATTGATGAGTGGCAGCTCCCTTGACGGCCTTGATATCGCCTTCGCAGAATTTCATGAAACGGCCGGCAGCTGGTCATACACTCTCCGCCATGCCTCCTGTTATGAGTATTCTCCTGAATGGCTGGAAAAATTAAAAAGTGCCACCTCATTGAACGCTCTTGATTACCACTTACTGGATGCCGAATATGGCCATTATCTGGGCGCCCAGGTAAACAGATTTATAGATGAGCACGATATACACTATCAGGTGCAGCTGATCTCATCCCATGGTCATACCACCTTTCATGTTCCGGAAAAAAAAATGACGGCTCAGTTGGGAAATGGCGCAGCCATAGCGGTAGTAACGGGGATTAATGTGGTCAGTGACCTGCGCGCTGCGGATGTGGCACTGGGAGGTCAGGGAGCGCCGATCGTACCGATCGGTGAACAATTACTGCTTGGTGATTACCTTTTCTTTTTAAATCTTGGAGGCATCGCCAATATCTCTTTTAATGATCCGGAGAATTACATCGCGTTTGATGTTTGTCCGGCTAACCGTGTACTGAACATGCTCGCAAAAGGTGGAGGTAAAACCTTTGATGACGGCGGGCAGATTGCAGAGAAAGGATCGGTGATAGAAAGTTTGCTTAACCTGCTGAATGATCTTCCCTATTATTCACTGCCCTATCCCAAATCATTATCCAATAATTTTGGAACGGATATCGTTTTCCCTTTGATAAACGAACGAAACTATGACTATGATGATGCCCTGAGAACTTATGTGGAGCATATTTGCGAACAGGTGGTAAAAGCAGTTGAATCGCTGCAATCGGAGTTCCGTCTGCGCACTATTTCCAGGTTGGCGGGACAAAAAATGCTGATCACTGGCGGAGGTGCAAAAAATTCATTCCTCATCAGCAGGCTTACCACCATGCTTTCCAGATTAAATGTACCGGTTGAAATTCCTTCGGATGAATTAGCAGATTATAAAGAGGCTATAATTATGGGCCTGATCGGAGTATTAAGATGGAGGGAAGAAAATAATACACTGGCATCGGTAACGGGCGCTACCCGGAACAGTATCGGCGGTGCGGTATGGATGGGTCAGGAAGCATAATTATATTACTATATGCTGAAAGAAATTATAATTGCCATACAATCTTATTTCAGGGCGCACCAGTTTATCAGCAGCCATAAATTGTGGAAATGGATAATCGCTCCAGGCGTATTATACATGATCGTGTTCCTCGCGGGAATTTATATATTCTGGAACTCATCCGATGCTGCGGTCACTTACATTACGCACCGCATCGGCATCGACAGGTGGCTTCACGGGCAGGCCAGTGGTTTTCTTAGTTTTATTTTCCTGATGGGAGAAATCATGGTGCGGCTGGTATTGATATTTTTCTATTTTTCACTTTTCAAATATTTATTTTTAATAATTGGCTCGCCACTGTTCGCTTACCTGAGTGAAAAAACGGAGGCGATCATGGAAGGAAAAGATATTGCATTCAGCTTCAGACAATTATTAAAAGATATTTTCCGTGGGATAAAACTCGCGCTGCGCAACACTTTGTGGCAAACTGTATTTACCTTGTCCATACTGATACTTTCATTATTTCCGGTAGTGGGTTGGGTGGCGCCGGTGATTATGCTGGGAGTAGAATGTTATTACTATGGATTTTCCATGCTGGATTACAGTTGCGAAAGACATAAATTATCAGCGTCGGCGAGCATAGATTTTATTGCCCGGCACAAAGGCCTTGCGGCAGGCAACGGCATTGTTTTTTTCTTAATGCATCTTGTTCCTTTTGTTGGCTGGGTGCTTGCACCGGCCTATGCAATTGTTGCGGCAACAATCAGTTTATATCATCAGAAATCCGAATTATGAATACTGTATATTTAATTCCCACTACACTGGCAGACGATGCCATGGCTACTATTCCCTTGTATATTGTGGACGCTGTAAAAGATTGTAAAATTTTCTTTGTGGAAAATGAACGGTCTGCCCGCAGGTTCCTGAAATCGATCTGGAAAGAAATGATCATTGACGATTATAAATGGATATCGATACATAAAGCCGAAGCATCAGTAAAGAATCAGATGATGCAGTGCATTGAAAAAGGGATCAACGCAGGGATCATCAGCGAAGCGGGATGTCCGGGCATTGCAGATCCGGGACAGGCGCTGGTAGGGGTGGCGCAAAAACTAGGGGCAACAGTTAAACCTCTTGTGGGACCGAGTTCTATTTTACTGGCCCTGATGGCTAGTGGCCTGAACGGGCAGCAGTTTGCTTTCACCGGTTATCTTCCTATTGAAAATACGGAGAAAGTAAAGGCGATAAAACAGCTGGAGATTGAATCCGGAAAGAAAAACTCCACACAGGTGTTTATAGAAACTCCTTACAGAAACAATCAATTGCTGGAATCGATAATACGGGTTTGCCAGCCCGGTACTTATTTATGTATTGCGGTAGATATTACCTCGGCGACTGAATGGATCAAAACAAAAACAATCCTTGAGTGGAGAAAAGAGTTGCCCAACCTGCACAAACGGCCTGCCATATTCTGTATGTTAGGAGCCGCTTTATCTTGACGCAGGATCGTGAATGGCAATAATGCTGTCCACTATGAAGCTGCTGTACCCTCTCCAGGAAACCGGATGAAGATATTCTTTGTAATGCAGTTCCACTTCCTTGCCACTGCTGACCATTAACTTGTCGGCTATGTTTTTATCCGAAATAGAAAATTCAAATTCGTATGACTGGATCGTGCCGGCAGATTGTGACCGAAACCCAGACTGGATGAGTTTTCCTTCGTAAGTCTTAAAAACGTACCCTTTTTTAACAACGTAATTCAGCTGGCCCGCCTTTACCCCTTCCCCGAACAACCAGTAATACCGGTAATAAAATACGCCGGCAAGGATCAGTACAGCAACCAGAATGATTATTCCCAGGAACCTTCTCATAAAATAAATTTAGTACTAATTCATTTACCTTCGTTCCCTAATTTAAAAGAAGATATGAGAATAGGAATTGTCTGCTACCCGACTTTCGGGGGTAGTGGGGTACTGGCTACAGAACTGGGAAAGGCACTTGCCGACAAAGGACACCTGGTTCATTTCATCACTTATCAGCAACCAGTCAGGTTAAGTGAATTCAACGCCAATATATTTTATCACGAGGTGCGCGTTCCAAGCTATCCCCTATTCGATTATCCTCCTTATGAAACGGCACTGGCAAGCACCATGGTAGACGTGATCGTCAACAATCAGATCGATCTGCTGCACGTGCACTATGCTATTCCACACGCTTCGGCGGCCTATATGGCAAAAAAAATACTGGAATCACAGGGCAAGAATCTCCCGGTGATCACCACACTTCACGGCACAGATATCACACTGGTCGGAAGGGATAAAACATTCGCACCTGTGGTTTCCTTTTCCATCAATCAAAGCGATGCCATAACAGCGGTTTCCTATAATTTAAGGGATGAGACCAATAAAATATTCAAGGTTCACAAAGAGATCGAAGTGATCCAGAATTTTGTGGATGTGAAACGGTTCAATAAAAAACCTATCGATGCTTTCCGCAGAGTGATAGCGCCAAACGCTGAAAAAATAATTATTCACGCCTCTAATTTCAGAAAGATAAAACGTGTGGAAGATGTAGTAAAGATCTTCGCCAAAGTACGCCTGAAAGTGCCCAGCAAATTATTATTTGTGGGAGACGGACCCGACAGGCCACTGGCCGAGAGCCTGTGCCGTGAACTGAACATTTGCGATGACATACGTTTCGTGGGAAAGCAGGAGCAAATGGAAGAGATACTGGCCATCGGGGATTTGTTCCTGCTCACCTCAGATTATGAAAGTTTTGGCCTGGCAGCACTGGAAGCCATGGCCGCAAGTGTTCCTGTAATATCTACCAATGCAGGCGGATTGCCGGAGATCAACGTGCATGGCAAGACCGGATACATGAGCGGAGTGGGCGACATAGACAGCATGAGCGATTATGCCATTGAATTGTTACTTAATAAAGAAAAACTTGCGCAATTTAAAATTAACGCCTACGAACATGCGAAGTTGTTTGATATTCACAATATCGTTCCGAAATACGAGGAATTGTATAACAGATTTTTATAATGTTTAGTATTATCTTCTCCTGATCCACCCGGCAGGGTCCAGGTTTTTATTTTCAAGCAACAACAAAAACTCTATTTCACCATTTCCGTCATTATTGGAACCGGCTTTGCCAATCACCTGACCGGCTTTGACCTTTTGTCCTTTCGCTACAGCCGAGCTGGACAGGTTACCATATGTTGTAAAGTATTTACCGTGACGGATCAGCACATTAGATTCGCCTTCGATATCAAATACGGAAGCTACTTCTCCATCGAAGATACATTTCACCGGAGCGTCCTGCTCCGTTTCAAGTGTCAGCCCGGGATTGTCATTTGTTATTTTGGTATTGGGAACGGAATATTTTCCGAAATTAAATTTTATAACTCCTTTATCGATCGGCCAGGGCAGCTTACCCTTGTTTTTTTCGAAATTATCCGAAATAAGTTCGCCCTCCGGCGTTGCGGTAAACACACTTCCACTTTTCTTAACTGCAGCAGCCTCTGTTTTACCTGCAGTGACAGGTGCATCCGGTTTAATGCCCGCAGCATTAGCCTTAGTGGCCGCCGCCGCCAGATTCGCTGCATTTTCCGCCTTGATCCTTCTGTTTTCTTCAAGCGCCTTCGCTCTGGCAAGTTTTATTTCCCTGTCGATAGCAGCCTTGATGGATGCCCTTAATTTATTATCGGCTTTTTGTTTGGCTGATAATTCTTTTGTTAATTCAGTTTCTCTCGACTTAAGCTTGGTGATCACTAAATCCTGCTCCTTCTTCTCCTCTGCAAGCTGTACTTTTTCCTCCTGCTGTTTTTGCAGCACTTCATCTTTTTCTTTTCTGGATATTTCCAGGCTTCCTATCTTCTTTTGCAACAACACCTGGGTGCCCTTAATGGCATTTGTTTGCTGCTCACGGTAAGCCCGGTAAGATTTTAAGTATTCTACCCTTTTAAGGGCATCATTAAAACTTGATGCAGAAAATATAAAATTCAGAAAGTCGTAATTGCTGCGGTTGCGGTAAGCGTATATTACGCTTTTTTCATACTGCACCTTCAGGGTATCAAGATCTTTTTTAAGCTTGCTTATTTCTCCTCTCGATCTGCCGATATCGTTCTGGATGAAATCGATCTGGTGATTGATATTGCCGATCGCCGCTTCCCGCAGCCTAAGCTTTCTTTGCAGGAGGGCCAGTTGGCCGAGGGATGCCTTCTTATTCTTTTTGGTTGCGTCCAGCGACTGCTTCACTTCCGCTATTTCACGCTGAATATCCTCCCGTTGCTTTTCAAGGTCGGACCGGTTTTGGGTTTGAGCAACCACGGCCTTCAATGAACCCAACATGATTATTAAGGATAAAAAAATAAGACGCATGAAGATAGGTTTTGCTTTACAACGCCCTTAAACCAGGGCTTATTGCAATTTATAATTTTTTGGGATGCTGAAAGGAAAGTTTAACGGTACATTAAAATCATACTGCTTGTACTTCATTTCAATATCGAGCTTGGACTTCTCTGAAACCGTTATTTTTCTGAAGGTGGAAAATGTATTTTTATCCATTACCTGGTAGTCGCCGTAGGTGATATCAGCAGTTCTCGCCCTGGTCGCATTAAGATCGTCGAGCTTACTGTGCCGTATCTCAAAATTCACGGGATTCAGTGTCATCAGATGTTTGAAGATATCTCCCATACTGACTATCGTAACAAGATTCCCTTCTTTTTTATACGACACTATGTTATTATCGAAATAGATGGGATTGCCTATAACCAGGTCCTGGAGCTCATGGAAGGTAAAGGGAAGTTTGGTAATTTCTTTCAGGTAGTTAACTGACCGCAATTGCACAATTTTGTCCAATTTGTTTAACACTTTGACGCTATCGGGGGTGATCATGATCCTGAAAGCCTCGATGCCCAGTAATGCATTGATAGATACCCATAGCACTCTATCTTTCCGTAAACGGATAAATGCGTTAAAATCATTCTTTTTTCCATCCTTGCCTTCAAAACTCACTTTTATTTTTGCAGAAAACGTATTAAAGTCAATTCGTTTGTTCTGCACTCCGGTATATACATCCTGCATGAATTTCAAGCTGTCGTATTTTGAGTTTTCAGCCGGCAGTGGTACGATCACCTGCCCGGAGTCTTTTTTAGCTATGGCGTGCTGTATAGATTTTGTGGACCGGCAGCCGTACAGGAAAGTCCCTATTAATATTAAAATGAATAAATTTCGCATGCTTTAGATTTTACCGGTATGTCCAAAACCGCCTTCGCCCCGTTTAGTATCGGAAATTCTTTTAGCAGTCTTCCATTTTACTTTTTCCACCTTGCTTACTATCATTTGTGCAATGCGGTCGCCATGGACGATGGTATGCGGCTCACTGGAAAGGTTGATAAGTATTACTTTCAGTTCACCCCTGTAGTCGGCGTCAACAGTGCCAGGCGAATTCAAACAGGTAAGGCCGTGCTTATGGGCAAGGCCGCTTCTCGGACGCACCTGGGCCTCGTGATTCTTGGGCAGTTCGATAAATATCCCGGTTGGTATCAGCATCCTTTGAAGAGGCTCCAATATCACCGGCGAAGGGAGGCTGGCCCTCAGGTCCATGCCCGCCGAGCCATCTGTTGCATATTCCGGTAAAGGATTGGTAGACTGATTAATGATGCGCACTCTGATTTTCGGCATCCTGCAAATATAGAAGAACAGTTGCATACGCCACAAGACCTTCTTCTCGTCCGATAAAACCCATTTTTTCATTCGTGGTGGCCTTAATGGAAATATCGTCTTCGCCAATATTTAAGATGCCTGCAATGACTTTTTTCATTTCACCTGAATACTTTTTAATCTTCGGGCTTTCGAGAACAAGTGATGTATCAATATTTACGATGGAATAATTTTTTTGCCTTACCAGTTCAAAGGTTTTCTTCAGCAATATTTTGCTGTCGATATTTTTAAAAGCAGGATCGGTGTCCGGGAAATGCATGCCAATGTCGCCAAGAGAAAGGGCACCGAGCAATGCGTCGCATATGGCGTGTAACAATACATCAGCATCGCTGTGCCCCAACGCTCCTTTATGGTGGGGAATAAGAACGCCTCCGAGCCACAGCTCCCGACCTTCCACCAGTTGATGGACGTCCATTCCGGAACCTATGCGGTAGCTCATGAAATTAATTATTTATGGGATGGTCGTGGCAGGGGTGCCCGACGATGTGGAAGAACTTTCGTTGTTATCCAGGTCGAGGATCAGTCCGAAACGCAATGTATTAGACAATGGGTTCCTGTTAATGCCGGCTCCTGAAGGCACGAGGTAAGAAAAGTTCAGCCCGAACACATTGTATTTTAAACCCAGACCAACGGTAAAATACTTCCTGTTGCCCTTTGTTTTGTCTTCATAAAAATAACCTGTCCGTATAAAGAACTGGTCATTATAGGAATATTCAGCACCCAGTGACACCTGGAACTCTCTCAGTTCTTCCTTAAATCCGCCGGGAGCATCACCGAATGAACTCAACCAGCTGCTTGGAACGGATTTACTTCTGTATGATGTATTAATAGCTTCATTTTGCACTTGTGTTGCTGAATCATTTCCACTGAGATACCTTGGCGGGGTAGGCACCAATAATTTATGCAGATCCACACCGAACTGGATCTTATTATTTTCGTCAAATACTTTTGTGTATGCGGCACCAAGTCCGAGGTTAGCAGGGATATAATCTTTCTGATTCGCGTCTTTTGTATAACCGATTTTGGCACCGAGGTTGGTCAGTGCGGCGCCGAAGCTCCATCCGCCAGCTGTTTCCGACACTCCGTTGTAATAAAAGGAAAGATCGCCAGCTACGGAATTTCCGGCCTGGTAAGTGCTTCCCTGGTTAGCAAAGTCTCCCACGAGGTTGGAATGGATATACCTTAGTGCAATACCCAGGCCTATCTTATCCGACAATTTTCTGGAATAGCCAAAATCAGCGCCAAATTCACGGGGGCGGCCGCTGCCGAAATCATTGCCCGATCCATCAGTAAACTGGATGTTTCCCAGGCTGAAATACCGGATGGATGCAGACAGGGCCTGCAGTTCATCCAATTTATAGTACCCTGAAAACGATAATAAATATACATCGTTAAGGCCAAGGTCCTTAAGCCATGGAGTATAGGTCAGGCCCACGCCATACTGGCTTTTATTAAACGGTGTTTTTGCCAGGTTCCAGAAGCCTGAATTGGCATCGGGACTGGTGGCAACTCCGAGATCACCCATGCCGCCAGCCCTTGCGTCCGGGGATATTCTTAAAAAAGGAACGGCTGTCGTTACTACGTTTATTGGATCCTGTTCCCTGATGGTATTCTGTGCCTTGATGGCATTAAAACCGGAAATAAGGACAAGGGAAGCAATTAGCTTGATGGTCTTTCTTTTCATTACAAGAATTTTTGTCTTTTATAACGTTCGCACGTTTGGGACTTAATCAGTTTACCAGCTTTAATCTCATTCGAACGGCAAACAATAGATATTATTGTTTTCGATACTACTTTTAAAACGGTTTGCCTTACTATAAAGCGCGCCAAAAATAGCTAATTCTTAACGTAATAACTGATGATAATGGCATGTTATTTTATAGGAAGTGGGTATATTCGCTATCCACCCACAATATAAAAGACCGATCACCCGTTTAACTAAACTGAACAAGGCAAAAGTTTTAAAAATGAATCCTAGCATGATAAGCTTAAACAACCTAAAAAACCTTCTTATCGTGGTATCCTGCGCCGCAGTTGTTACTTCCTGTAAGAACAGCAAACTGTTTGGCAAAAAGACCGAAACGTCTGACGTTACCGGCTGGAACTACAATGACAAGAACATGGGCGGGTACCAGGTATCCCGTGAAAAAGAAGAACGCACCGGTCCGGGACTTGTTTTTGTCCAGGGTGGTACCTTTACAATGGGTTCTTCAGAAGAAGACGTGATGAGCGACTGGAACAATATTCCCACAAGGAAAACAGTAAACTCGTTTTATATAGACCGTACCGAAGTGGCCAACATTCACTACCGTGAATATATCTACTGGATCAACAATGTATTTGATGGTGACGAATATAAAGCTATCCGTGACAAGGCCTTGCCCGATACGCTGGTATGGCGCAGTGAGCTGGCTTACAATGAGCCGCTGGTTGAATATTATTTCCGCCACCCTTCCTATAATTATTATCCCGTTGTGGGCGTATCCTGGCAGCAGGCGCATGATTTCTGCTTATGGAGATCGGACCGCGTAAATGAAAAAGCGCTGATCGACAAGCAGTTCATCAACAAGAATACCCTCAAAAATATTACAGGCCAGGGATCAGAATCATTCAACACAAAAGCCTATTTGTTAGGTCTTACCACTCCTACTCCGGGACCCGGAGTACGTTCAAAGAAAAATCCTTTAAAGAATCCAAATGGAACTCCAAGAGGAAACGTCACTTTTGAAGATGGTATATTATTACCTGAATACAGGCTTCCCACAGAAGCTGAATGGGAATATGCAGCTATAGCCCTGATAGGACAAAATCCTCAGGTGAGCAGGAAGGAAGGAAAACGTGGTGAAGAGCTCATAACAAATAAACAGGTTTATTCATGGAGCCAGAATGCAAACGGGCTTCGGGACACACGCCGCGGAAGCTGGCAGGGTACTTTCCTGGCGAACTTCAAACGCGGAAGCGGTGATAACATGGGTGTTGCCGGTGGTCTTAATGACCGTGCCGTTTATACCGCTCCTGTAACTTCTTTCTTTCCGAATTCTTTTGGTTTATATAATATGTCCGGAAATGTTAATGAGTGGGTAGGAGATGTTTACCGTCCCCTGTCACTGGTCGATGTAGACGATGTTTCTCCATACCGTGGTAATAAATTTCAGAAGGATTATAAAACGGCAGAGGGTGAGTATGAAAAAGATAGCCTCGGCCGTGTAAAAAGACTTGATGTAACCAACGAAGAGAGTTCAAAGCGCCGTAACTACCAGAGAGGTAACGTAATCAATTACCTGGATGGTGATTCACTGGTACTGGGCGTTAGTTATGATTCTACAGCGGGCCGTGGATATGGCCTTACTACCCTGATATCTGACAAGTCGAGGGTGATTAAAGGTGGTAGCTGGAATGATCGTCCTTACTGGTTGTCTCCCGGCACACGCAGGTTCCTGGAAGAAGATCAGGCCAGCAGCACGGTTGGTTTCCGTTGTGCAATGGACAGGCTTGGAAGTCCTGAAGGAAACGGAAGAAAGACTGGTATCGAATACAAACAAAGAAGACAGAACAACAGGAAAAAATAAGTCACCCTATACTTTTTATGAGGCCGCCCTTAACCAGGTGGCCTTTTTGTTTGCAGGATACCTGTAACTTTATGTCAGCATGTTCTACCTCATTAAGACACCGTATTTATTAAAGAAACTATACCCCGGCTGCACCTGGAATTTTTCCAGGCAGGAAAAAGTTATTTATTTGACTTTTGATGACGGTCCGCATCCCGTTGCCACGCCCTTCGTACTCGACACCTTAAAGCGCTTCAATGCAAAAGCGACATTTTTTTGTATAGGCAAAAATGTTGCTGAGCATCCCGGTAATTATAAAGATATAGTAGTAGGTGGGCACAGTACTGGTAATCACACATTCAATCATCTTAACGGATCGAAAACGCCCGATAAAGAATATATCAGCAATATAGCTGAGGCCAGGAAATACATTGACAGTGATCTGTTCAGGCCGCCTTACGGAAAGATCTCAAACTTTCAGGTGAATCTGTTGCGCACGAATCAGCTGTTCAGGATAATGATGTGGGATGTGCTGAGCGCTGATTTTGATGAGACGCTGACAGGAGAAAAATGTTCAGCGAACGTAATTAGAAATGCCGGAGCGGGATCCATTGTTGTTTTCCATGATAGTGAAAAAGCATTCCCAAGATTGGAAAAAGCATTGACTGAAACGCTGAAATATTTTACTAACCAGGGATATAAATTTGAATCAATTAAGTAATAAAAAAATAATATATTATTCTTAAAAATAAGTTGGGCCGGGGTAGAAACCCTGGCCCGTTTTTAATCCGTACCCTATGAAAACTTTTTTAAAGGTAGAACTTTTTTAATAACTGCAAACTTATTTATAAGGGGTCGTAATTGGGGCATAGCCGCACCTGTAGTGTAATTGAGCGATATCGGGGCAGCTGGAACTACGGGCGGATTCCCTACATTTGCCGCTGCATAAACGCGATATGACATTTGAACTGATCGATACGCATGCACACCTTTACCTGGAAGAATTTTCTGACGACCTGCCGGCAGTGATGCTCCGGGCGGAGCAGGAAGGGGTCAGCCGGATCTATTTACCTGCCCTGAAAAGCTCCTATACCCCTGCGATTCTTGAGCTGGAGCGCCAGTTTCCGGGAAAATGCATCGCCATGGCGGGCATTCATCCATGTTATGTCCAGGAAGATTATGCCGCAGAGCTGGAAATACTGCGTGATCTATTGACAAAACGTAAATTTTCCGCGATAGGTGAAATAGGGCTTGATTATTACCGGAACACTACTTTCGCGAAGGAGCAAAAAACGGCGTTTGAACAACAAATGGATATGGCTTATGAATATGGGGTGCCGATTGTAATACACTCCCGGAGCGCCATGGACGACACGATCGAAATGCTCCGGCTGGTCCGCGGTACGGGCATTACAGGCATTTTCCATTGTTTCTCCGGGAGCATGCAAAATGCGCAGGACATCATTGATTGTGGCCTCGCATTGGGTATTGGCGGCGTGGTGACATACAAAAATGCCGGGGTGGCAGAGATAGTGGCTGAATTGCCATTGGAAAACATTGTACTGGAAACAGATGCTCCGTATCTGGCGCCAGCCCCTTTCAGGGGCAAAAGGAATGAGAGCGGTTATTTAAAATACATCGTCGCTAAAATAGCGCAGGTAAAAAATGTGAGCGAAGAAGAAGTAGCGAGAGTGACAACGGAGAATGCGAAAAGGGTGTTTAAGTAAGAGCATTGTAACTTCAAATAAAAACACCATAAAATAAAATACTTAGACA
>Ga0209512_1000607_pt1 | contig 55710 bp, 59 predicted proteins | sample frozenSSSSmetaG_FD_184142 | JGI IMG/M metagenome (GOLD analysis project Ga0209512, IMG submission 184142) | Glacier valley bacterial and archeal communities from Borup Fiord, Nunavut, Canada, to study Microbial Dark Matter (Phase II) -... | ecosystem: Environmental > Aquatic > Freshwater > Ice >...
ACATTGTATAAATTTAATCAATAAGTTAATGAGATTAAATCGCAATAAGCAGAAGTATTATCAACGAGGTCTCAGGGCAAGATCGCTTATCAAGTCGGTATTCTAGCTATTGTTGTCACCCCCTCAGGCTTGCTCCATGATTTCTCGAATTGCGTACTCTGGTAGTGGTCGCAGTTCAAGACGCGCTAAGTTGATAAATACATCGGTTTTAGGTGGACTTGTGGCGAGCAATAAAATTGGTGTTTTTCGGCTAATGTCTTTTAGCCATGTGCGGAATCTGACGTCGCATCTTTGGGCATCATCGACGATCAAAAATGCTGTGTTGTTCTGGAGGTAGAATGTGATCGCTGTTTCTAGTTGTTTTAGTACCAAACCTTTACCATTAATGTCGGTATGATTAGTACCCAATTGACTAGCAATATCGAGCAGTAATTGTTTTTGAGTTTTCGGCTCGATTAATACAACTTGAAATCCTTCATCTTCCAAGGCTTTGGCAACATCGGTTGCTAGTAACGTTTTCCCGCTACCGATATCTCCGACAACTAAGATCGATGCTTCGGCTTGTAATGAGGCAACAATTCTGTTAAATTCGTTTTTACGATAGCGTTTGCGCGTGTCTGGTTGTGAGGAAGTAGTAATTCGAGTCTCAGGAGTGCTTGTAAAAGCGGCTGTCTGTTCCTCGGGCACCTCTACGGGCTGTTGTCGATTCTTCTTTAGCTGTTGAATCGCGTCCATTACTACCGGATAATTAGTGCTGACTAAAGCTGCTATAATCAAAAACACCATTATCCTTGGTGGTAGCACTACAGATGCGATCGTAGACAATAACCCAATAAACAACAAAATTAACGGTTGGGGATACAAATTTAACACTTGGATATCACGGTATTTGATGTAGCTGAAGTACTGTTGGAGTTCGCTTATTTTGGCTCTCCAATCGTTTCAGGTGTTGACATTAACTGTATTTGGGACAAAAAATCGTTGGCACCATCCACATACCTTTGGTTGGAACGTGAGCCTTTCAAAATTCGACGTTGCTCGTTTACTTGCTCTTTGAGTCCGGGAACAGTGCAGGCTTGGACAAATTTAGTCTCGCCTTTCTTCTCTGTAAGGTATGCTTACAAGTCGTCCAGTAGCTGTAAGTCCTCTAGACTAATGCAAGATTTTTCATCCTCCATAAATCGCTCAATTCCGAGAAGGACCATTTTCTCATAGATACTCAATCTTCCAAGTTTGTACCTTATACTAAGTTTATCTACTGAGAGAGTTTGTGCTTTTTGTTCTTGTAGATTTCTGTCGAAAATCTTCATGTTTTCTCTCTTCCAGCATTGGATAATCTGTTGAACAATTGGAATTTCAGATAAAAAGTTATAGCCTCCGGCTAGAAACTTTTTCCTTCCTCTGTGCTTAAACTAGAATGCAATAATTCTCATTGAACTTTGAGAGTGTGAGCGCGGAATTTCCAACAAAAATTGCATAAAGTTTTAGCTCGATTGAATATCAAATAACGTGTATTTACTATAAAATTTGGAGTTTTACGTTTAATTAAGGATTTGGCTCCATTAATTGCGATCACTACTGCCAGTATAATTACTTGTTTTTTCGTGGTTCCACAACAACCGAAAACCCTTGTCTCGGCTATTAATTTACTGTCAAGTCAGCACAGCTATCGCCAATCTAAAACGGTATGGGAACCCAGTATAAAGTCAAAATTTGAAGGAAGGTAATGCCAAAAATCCAATCGTTAACTCCACACCTAAGCAACTACCTCAGTCAAATGAAATATCAGCGGGAGACATCCCATTTCTTCAAAATCATTAGTGTTACACTACAGCCTCGCGGATACGCACCTACAAAGCTTCGTTGGCTGGATCGCGACGATGGAGGTCGATCTGATGCCGTTCCCCAACGTCACTCTTTGGCTGAAGCGCTGTAGCGAGCGTCCGGCGCTGGCGAAGCTGATGGTAGGCTGAGGTCGAATTCAATGCAAAATTAGTAATTCATTGAGCTTATTCTTTAAATCTAATGATGCTATAAGTGGTTTATAAACTTCACCCTCATAAGGTTTCCAAACATAACCTAAGCTAAAGGGTCTAAACATCTTTGATGAGCCAAGTTCCTGCCAAATACTGTCAGCTATAACTAAGGAGTGAAAAATTTAGTTCAGAAGGATTTTCAAGTAATTCACTATAAGTCCTAAATTCATCTACTTCGATACCTACCAAGGCATAACGAAAACTTGGAGCAGATTGTAGGCGTTGATAAAGCGTAATACCTAACTCTGTCATTATAAATGCTGTCTCTGGAATATCAATACCTAAAGTACTAATTCCACTTGGAACAATTCGACACCACCAATTTTCTTCTATATCCTGAAAAATATTAACGATAGATTGCGAATGCTGACCATTTGAAAGAACCCATTCTATGTTATGGAAATGTTGGGAGAACAGATCTGCGCTAGCCAGTGAAGAACCGCATTCAACCGACAAGCTAAATACAATTGCCATAATCTACCTCCTAATTAACTACAATCAGTCTATAAAACCTTTTCCCAATCATCTCTTGTATTCGCAAGTGCGGCTTCATATTTCTCTAATAACATTGTAATACTTGGTAATATACTAACGTGGGTAGCACTATCTTGAACTGCTTCAAGTTCTCCATTAATTTTACTATCTTCTATTTGCCACAAAGGCTCAATCGGTATATTTGGTAGACGACTCCACTCATTCCACGAGCCATCGTAGTTTCGGACGTTGGGATAACCGAGTAAATACTTTAAAACAAACCAAGTATATGCAGATCGTCCACCAATGGCACAGTAAGGAAACACTTCTTTGTCAGGTGTGATGCGTTTGCTGCTATAAAGGGTGTGTAAGGCTTCGGCTGACTTAAAAGTTCCATCTTCATTCAAGGTGAGAATATGTTCGAGATGTACAGCACCTGGAATATGACCACCCCGTTCTATCCCTTCTGGCGGCTTCATCAAAAATACTTCGCCACGGTACTCTTCAGGGGTACGGACATCCAGCAACACGCAATCTGACCGACCTAGAGATGCTTGAACCTCTGCCTGTAGAACTCGTAGACTGGCATCGGGGAATTTCGCCTTATACTGAGTGGGTGCGAAATTTGATAATTCTGATGCCAGTGGACAACCAGATGCTACCCATTTCTGATGTCCGCCATTGAGAACATATACTCTGTCATGTCCAAAGGTTTTCAAAAGCCAGAAAATTAAGCCTCCTGTGCCGGGATAACTACCGTAGGCAATCACAGTTGTTTCCGAGGAAATGCCTGATCTCGAAAGCAGTTTTTCAATGGCAGTTGGATCTAGATTCATGCTAAGGTCGGGCATGAGCAAATCTGCAAAGATATTCCAAAACACTGCACCAGGAATGTGAGCATTTTTGTACGGTTCTGGACTCATATCAACTTCTACTACACGCACGGTCTGATCGTTGAGATGATCCATCAGCCATTGTGTATCGACTAAGACTTCAGGATGAGCATATTGAGACATTGGTTTTTTCCTGTTATTTGCACTCTTTTGAAATCTATAATATGAGTGGTAACCGACCACGCCCAGTCCTCGATCGAGTACTCTTTTAGGCACAACGATGACGAACTCGTTACAGTCTCTCTTTCAAGCGATCGCTCAAGCAAAAGATGAGCAAGCATTGCGATCGCAGCTTTTAGTAGCAGTCAAAGAGTATTTTGTTGCTAAACGGTCAGGATTATTTTTCTGCACAGCTTTCAGCTACACACCACCATTTGCCAAGTGCATAACTATGGGGGCAATACGCGTCACTCAAAGAGTCTAAACTATACTTTAAAATTGATAATTTATGACGCCTAACTACTCAAATTCTCAAATACTTTCTTTAAAAGTTCTGGTGATGCATTTTTCACAAACCAGTCCTCGCTATGATTGTCTTGGATATTTAAAAAATATTTTAAACGTTCTTCTACAGCTTCTTTATCAGGTTTATCTATTTGTCCAATTCTATTTAGCCAATCGCCCTTGGCATCTTTAAAACAGTTATCGTCAACATTACAAATTTGATGAGTTAAAGCAAAATACTGTTCACCTAGCCCATTTCTAGCAGTTGCATTAATTGGGTAAGCTGTTGGTAAACCTTTGTCTTTTTCTCGCGTAGTAGAAGTTAAGGGAATAACAGTAAAAGTATCTAGATAGTTGAAATCAGTGGGAAATTTATCAGATATCCAAATAATATAAGGGTGTTCGCCATGAATCACTCTACTAAAATCAATTATTTGCTTACAAGAATTAGTTTTACAGGAAATCTCACCTAGTTTATCCAAATTGTACATGTGATAATGACCAAGTTTACAACGGACCGATACTCGCTCGGGTTTTATAAAATATATCCAACCCTGCCTAGGTTTAGATCCAGCCACTTAATAATCCTACTCTAACTCATTAATTAATTTTTCTCTTTCGGCTTGTAGATTAAGTCTAACTTTTTCTGCTGGTTGATGTTTATCTTTAACAGCAAGCATTGGCGCAGTGGTATAGACATAATTTAACAACTGCTTCATTTTATCTTGTCCTGATCCAGCCCATTCTCTTCTAATATTATCAAGCACTAACTTCAGGCTAAAAGCTAGTTGCAAATCATCGATATTTCCTGCTTTTGCTCCAAGTCTAATTAGCGTTATATTACCTTCTGGTTCTATACTAATTTCTTTTCCATTCATTTTATCTAAAGCAACGTCTATATCCTCGTGCCAAGGACCAAAATGATAATAATACCAATTTAGTTTCGTAAGTTGCTCTCCAGTCCATTTAACAGCATAAAGGTCAGCCAAGTACAAAAACCTGACGATTTGGATTCTTGTAATGTGCCCTTTTGTTGCATAAACAAAATATTTTATCAGTATATCCAACATTGCTCTTTACCATTCATACAAATTAAGTATCAGTGGATATAGAACCAAGGAACAAAGTAAGAATCATGATGCTAAACAAATTGTATGTCAATCCATGATTTACAGGAAAGATGTCCTACCGTAGGAATTGACCCAATTTGCTGCATCCTACTTTGGTCGATAAACTGCACCAAGGTTGCGATCGCTCTCTATCTCAATCACCAAATCAACTAAGGAAGATTTCACCAGCGGCTTGATAAATAATTCTGGATGCAGAGATCGCCAAAAATATTCTACAAACTGTGCCACTTCCGCATCTGTCATTCCGGCTTTACCTTTAGCAATCATCTGTTGTTCTGCCTGCTGACGCCACTGCAACGAGCAGCGGTAATCTGTGGGGCATAACACAATCAAGCTATCTAGACGCTCCCACAAAGGGATATAATCGTGTAACAAAGTGTTCATGTCGCGGGCGAATTCTTGCTCCTCCGGTGTGATAATTGGCGGTGGTGCTGTGACGAAAGCTTGGGGATCAATAGGTTGTGCGCCGACAAACCAACCTTCAAAGAATAGAATATCTACATTTGTCACCGTTTCCGAGGCGGTGCGATCGCCAGCACCAAGATAAGCGGATTTATCAAAGCGCGGGATTTGCACTGCTGTAGAGGAACGAATCGCCTCTAGTGTCGCTAAACCCAGTTCAATATCGTGAGTTCCCGGTGGTCCGCGCCAGATGAAGCGAGGGTCTTGCTGTTTTAATAGCAAGCGATCGCTATAAGTTTTGTAAAGATCATCCAAAGATAAACTGACGCTTTTACATCCCAATTTCGCTAAAATTACTGTTAAAATCGCGCACATGGTGGTTTTACCTGTGCCTTGTCCACCCAAAATTCCTTGAATTAATGGGCGTCCTAGCTGTTGACGCTGACTTGAGAGCCAGAGTGCCAAAGGTATCCATAAATTTTCTAAGGTATCCACAGAAAACAACAAGCCCTTTTGAACCAAGAGCGGCGTCACAGAATCTCGCAGTTCCTTCAGAGTGCGTTTTCTTTCGTCCACATTTTCCGGCGTGGTACCACTCGTTTGCGCCCAGAATTCATCTGCCAAAATATTGGACATTGCCATGAGGAAGCGAATTTTTACCTATTTTAACAATATAATGCTGCTATTTTTTTCAGTCTTTATGCTAGAATTCTCGTAAGCATTTACTCAAAAAGTGCTATCTCCTTTGTACTGTGGCTAAAGCAGTTATTGAGGATATTTGCAATTAGAAGAAGGTTAGATTTGGATAGAAGGTACAGAACGCACAAGCGTTAGTGTAACTATTCTGAAGTGTGCGTGGTGCATTGATAGGCGGATAATTGCTCAGAGTAGGTATACCCTGAGTTTTGGTCGTTGATAAATGTGATTGAATTAGTAACGCACGGATCTTTTAATTGCTGCAAATAATAGGTGATTGCCACAGACTCTCTCGTCGTAGGATTAGGAGCCGAGTTTAAAGGCTTCAATAAACAGGCTGTAGGTCATACCTATTTTCAGGGTGTTTAAAGACTCTAAAAAAAGAGATCGTCCTGCTTGTCTGTTACGAGTATAAAAAATTCGGCTGATAATTTCAGTCAGCAAAACTACAATTGCCGCACCGACTATGTCCCACTCAGCAGTTTGTCCGGCTGTAGTTGAAATTGCTGTTCCTAGAAAAAATCCGAACAACAGACTAATCACCAGCAGCGATAACCGCCGCCAAGGATTAATTAACCATTGTCTGAGTGCCAAAGTAATGGTGCCAACAAGGTTGTTGAGACGAGTATTTTGCATAAATAAAGCGATTCCAGTTTCCAGGTGTAACAAAATGTAACAAAACGCCCAGAAACTTTCTCTCCTAGGTTATCCATATCGTATTTGAACTTGAGATAAGTTGATTACTATCACCATAAAAACCTTTATTTTTAAATACTATGCGTCTGAAAATGCAAGCACTTCATCCGGGGATCATCGTTGCTTCTTTGTTAGGGTTAGGACTGATGGGAATAATTCTGACATTCTTTCAAGTCAGTGTGTCCTTTGAGCAAACACAACCAGAAATATCCTCTATACCAGCGACAGAAAATACACCAGTAATAGCCGCAACACCAGTCAAAAAATTGGCATATAGTCAAGTAACGGCTCAGTCCGTTGCTCATGAAGGTGGCTTACGAGTGAGTAACCAAACAGATCAACCACTGCGAGTTGCGTTGCTGATGCGACAAGCATCTTCTTCTGTTCCCGCGCACTGGGATTTTGCTCCTCAAGAAGGAAGCGAGAAAGGACTATCTTTATCATTACCTAACAGCAATTTGAAATTGCAGAAGGGAGATGTACTAGTAGCTTTTGCTCAAGGTAGTTCCCGCCGCTACTGGGGTCCTTACATTGTGGGTGAAACACCCCTACCGCGTTGGAATCCCGAAACCTCGGAATGGCTGTTCATTATCAAGTAACTTAAGACTGATTTAACGCTGTGTGAATATGTTCTAACAACTCTTCCATCGAGAGAGATGGTGGCAATATTTGGGTGGCGATTGCGTCTAAAACATCGTCATAATATTCTGCTGTGGGTAATAAGGGGATAGACTGTTCCTCTGTCTTTTGACTTACGTGTTGCGGAAGACGCTGATGAAATGAAGACCGGACTTCACCGAGACTCAAGCGCTGATCCAACACAAGAACTGGTGGTAAATCGGCATCAATTTGCTTTAACGCGGTGAGTGCTGCATGTACCTGAGGATGGATTATTGATTCTCCCAAACAGATGATCAGTAAATCCACACTCTTATGGCGAATCTGTTGTAATACTTCCTGACACGAGCGACTCATCGCGGCTTTGTAGCCAGCCGTTTGTAGATATTGCAGTAATGCTTGGAACCACTCCGAACTTTTAGAATGACTGCGACCATTAGGCTCAGATAACTGACCCAGATCGATGACGGCGATAGTAGACGGACAGCCTCTACCAGCAGCTATTTGGAGAACAGACAATAAGGTATCGGTTTTCCAGAAGCTACCCGACTTAGAAGATGGGATCAAGCAAGGAAATACAGATAACTTCGTCATCCCACTCGCCGCCTGAGTAGTGGCGATATCGCAAGTCACGAGCGGGAGAGACGCCAAACGCGGATGCTGACTGAGTTTTTGTAAGAAAGCTTCTGGATTGGGTACTGCTTCGGAAAGCAAAACCACATCTAAATGCCAAACTCGCGCCAAGAGTTCTGCTTGCTCTAGGTCATCAGCTTCGAGAATTCGATGATTTGGCAATGAGGGATGAGAATTGCTGGGTGAATCAGGGTTAACCAAGTGGAGAATTGTCAGTGGCTTCGTTGTCTCTTTAATTGGCGTACTGGTCTTAGTTGCTAGTGGCGTCTGGAACAATCTTTCTAGTAGTGGTTGCAAAACCTCCTCTTGTATGGGCAAACTCATAAATCCATCAGCTCGATTTACAACCGCGTGTTCTTTTTCCGCTCGCGTTCCCATGACAATTACAGGAATCTGCCGAGTTTGTCCATCTGATTTTAATAACGTCAGCACATCCCAACCCGACAGCAAAGGCAACAAAGGATTGAGGAAAACGGCTCCTGGCTGTAATCTTCGGGCTTTTTCCAGGGCTTCGCAGCCGGAACGAGCAATCACTACCCGATAACCTAAACCTGTGAGTTGTTCTGTCAACTCATTTATATATGTAGCTACTGCTTCCACAACCAAGATTAAGCGGTTATTCTGTTGAGGATTTTGGCTTTTGGCTTTAGGTTGTCGTTCTCCCACCGATAACGGCTCACTTTTTGGCGATACAGAATCGGGATCTGTCGATCTAAACTCACTTGGTGGACTTGGGGGTAATAAGAGTGTGAACTGACTACCTTCGCCTTCTTTAGATAAAAAGGTGACATCACCACCATGCATCCGCGCTAAGGCTCTAGTTAAGACGAGTCCTAGACCTGTACCTTCAAATTGCCGAGTTAAAGGATTTTCTAGTTGTTGGAATTTTTGAAATATTAAGTGTTGTTTTTGTTCGGGAATCCCAATACCTGTATCCCAAACTGTAAAAGCAACCCATCCTTCCCAACGACTCACCCACAGCCCAATCTCACCACCTGTTTCCGTAAATTTCAAGGCGTTGGAGAGTAGGTGGGCTAGCATTTGCCGCAACCGCAAATCATCGGCGATAATCCGATCTAATCCTGGTTCAACTGAGATAGTGAATTTGTGGCTCTCGATGTCTGGTTGTGATTTGGCGGCGGATGCTTTGCTCGTTCCGGCTTGGATTGATTTGGCTTCAGTGAGGGCGCGATCGCAGGCGTTGCGAATTGTCACAGGTCCCATTGTCAACTCCATTTGACCCGTCTCCATCCGCGTCAAATCCAAAATATCATTAACGACGGTCATTAGATGACGCCCACTCTGATGAATTAGCCCCGCATAACGAACTTGACGTTCATTTAGTTCTCCTAATAGCTGATCTTTGAGTAAGCTGGATAATCCGAGCACAGCGGTCAGCGGAGTTTTGAGTTCATGACTAATACAAGCCAAAAATTCATCTTTAAGCCGATTGAGTTGAATCAAATCAGCATTCTTGGCTACTAGTTCTTTAGAAAGCTGTTGTTGTTCGGTAACGTCAGTTGCTAGTACTAGCCACAAGTCAGGAGTGGTAGTGCGGGGACGGAGTTCTGGACTATCTAAAAGAATTTTCACAAACTGCCAAACTCGCTCTTGACCATCTTGGACTTGTAAAACACAGGTGCAGCTACCTGGATCAGTACCAATAAAACACCGATTAGCTACGGCGGCTATATCGTGATAAATGTGGGGATTTGGGGTTGGAGGAGATTTTTTCGAGCGGCGACTACTGCGAGGAGTTTCCTCGACTGAGGTAAGTGCTTGGTGGGTTTTGCTATTGGCTATGTGCTGTTTTTTACTAATATTCTGAAGCTTCCGCGCCGAACTACTATCTACCTTTTGCGTCTCGCTGGTGGAAAGCAGAGTTTTGACTTCTTGTCTGACTCCTTCTGGATCGTTTAAAACTCCTAATTGTTGCCACCATGCAGGATTTTGCGTGACTATCTCGCCGTTACCTGTCTCTAACATCAGTGGCCAAGGTAGTAGTTCTAACAACTGGACTAGGGCTTGCAGTCCTGATGGACTGGCGATAAGCGCTTCATCTCTATGTCCTGCGGACACGCTACGCGAACGGGATATCGCTGGTTTTTTTCCTCGGGTAGGCGAGCGCTTGGCTAAAAATTGTAACAAACGGGAACTATCTAGCAATCCGACAAATTTTCCCGTCGGATCGATGAGAGCATAATGGCAGTTATTGCTTTTTTGTGATTGTCCGTTTAAATACAAGCTGAATTGTTCTAAGCACAGATCGGCTGGTAAAGCTACTATTGGCTCAATTAAGTCTAGACCTAACGCTGAGATTGGTTGTTGTAGGCACTCCGCTGCGTCTACATCTTGGCGATCAATCGTCATCAATTGCGGGATTAACCTCGCCGAGTATAATAATCCAATTGGAGATTGCAGATCGCTCACTACTAGCACGCGATCGCATTGATCCAGGTCTAATATATCCAGCACCACTGCCAGAGTTGTGGTCTGGGAACAGATGGCTACACTAGCAATAAAATCCTCAAGAGGGTACTTTAGCATTGACATATAGCAAAAGGGCAGGGATCTCTGCGGCAATAGGAGCAACCGTATTCACTCTGGCTGAGGGCTGCGATAGCAGGCAATTTTCTCAACCCTGACGAAGCTAGAACAATCGGCTTTGTGTTGATTCTGGCTGCTAACCACAGATAGATAGATCAATTATGGCTCCTTACTGAGATTTAGAACCTTAGGGAATTATAATGATTGACATCGCGATAATCGTTTAAATTAGTTCAAGTATCTTATTGAGGAGTGAAACAAAAATTTATACTTAGATAGATGAGGTTAGCCGTCCTCACCTCATGGGTATTGTTACTTTTCGTCATGGCATTAGTCAGGCATACATCTTGTAACCTGCGAGGATTTACGCAAAAACCAGCATCAAACCGGACTAAAAATTTACCAAACATTTTTTCACACAGATAGGATGTCACAAGACAGTATCCGAGTCAATTTTTCAGCAGATGACACTCGCCAACCAACAAGATTTTTTACCACAACTTAAATCAGATTACCGTTTCATTCTCATATATTACTTTGGCAAAGAAAAAACACTGAAACATAAGATAGATCGATTTATTCATACCGTCTTTAATGCAAATGTTCCTATACCACAAGTAATTGAGATTCACATGGAAATAATTGATGAATTTTCCAAACAACTAAGATTGGAGGGACGCAGCGACGAAATGCTACTTGATTACCGCCTAACACTGATCGATATCCTGGCTCAGCTATGCGAGGTATATCGTTGTTCTACTCACAAATAGCATCTTTGACCGTTAGTATATCCGCATATTGTAATTAGCTAAAGATATGGATGCGCTCCGAAAGACTTATGTTCTCAAGCTATATGTAGCAGGAAACACCCCCAACTCCATCAGGGCATTAAAAACGCTCAAGAACATTTTAGAACATGAATTTCAAGGCGTTTATTCCCTAAAAGTAATTGATGTACTAAAAAATCCGCAATTAGCGGAAGAAGATAAAATCTTAGCCACACCAACTTTAGCCAAAGTCTTACCACCTCCTTTGCGAAAAATTATTGGCGATCTTTCCGACAGAGAGAAAGTGTTGATTGGCTTAGATTTACTGTATGAAGAACTGGCTTACCAAGAAGAGATTGGCAATTAAATACTTTTTTAGTCAGCATTGGCATAAAATTACCATTATTAAATAATGAAAGAAAACGAAACCGCCGACCAAAAAAGTCCTCTCCTATATACAGGTATCGAAAAAATCCGCACAATGATCGAGGGTTTTGATGATATTAGTCATGGTGGCTTACCTGTCGGTAGAACGACATTAGTTAGTGGGACATCAGGGACTGGCAAAACCTTATTTTCTGTTCAGTTTCTTTATCTTGGTATTACTCGCTTTGATGAGCCAGGAGTGTTTGTCACCTTTGAAGAGTCTCCCAGTGATATTATCAAAAATGCTTTAAGCTTTGGGTGGGATTTACAACATCTTATTGATGAAGGCAAATTTTTTATTCTCGATGCTTCACCTGACCCCGAAGGTCAAAATGTAATTGGTGACTTCGATCTCTCGGCACTAATTGCGCGACTACAATATAACATTGAAAAATATAAAGCCAAAAGAGTTTCGATTGACTCCATCACCGCGATCTTTCAACAGTATGAAGCTGTAGGAGTTGTGCGTCGAGAAATTTTCCGGCTTGTCGCGCGTCTCAAACAACTCGAAGTCACCACCATCATCACGACAGAACGTAAGGAAGAGTATGGTCCTGTCGCCTGTTTTGGAGTAGAAGAATTTGTTTCTGATAATGTCGTGATTGTGCGTAACGTTTTAGAAGGAGAACGTCGCCGTCGCACAATGGAAATTCTCAAATTACGTGGGACAACTCACATGAAAGGAGAATATCCTTTCACCATGACTAATCAGGGAATTAATATTTTCCCCTTGGGAGCAATGCGCCTCACTCAACGCTCTTCTAATGTGCGCGTATCTTCAGGAGTTAAAACTCTAGATGAAATGTGTGGTGGTGGCTTTTTCAAAGATTCGATTATTTTGGCGACAGGAGCTACAGGTACTGGTAAGACTTTATTAGTGAGTAAGTTTATTGAAACTGCCTGTCTCAATCACGAACGAGCAATTTTATTTGCTTACGAAGAATCACGCGCTCAACTGTCTAGAAATGCTCAATCTTGGGGAATTGATTTCGAGAAATTAGAACATCTCGGGTTGCTAAAAATTATTTGCACATATCCAGAATCAACTGGATTAGAAGATCACCTACAAATTATTAAATCTGAAATTTCCGATTTTAAACCATCACGGATTGCCATTGACTCACTTTCAGCGATGGCACGAGGAGTTAGTAACAACGCTTTCCGCCAATTTGTGATTGGGGTTACAGCTTACGCCAAGCAAGAGGAAATCACTGGCTTTTTTACTAATACCAGCGATCAGTTTATGGGTTCTAATTCTATCACTGATTCTCATATTTCGACGATTACCGATACAATTATCATGCTACATTACGTCGAAATTCGCGGTGAAATGTCCCGCGCCATCAACGTCTTTAAAATGCGCGGTTCTTGGCACGACAAAGGTATCCGTGAATACATTATCAACGCTGACGGACCAGAAATCAAAGATTCTTTCCACAACTACGAAAGAATTATCAGCGGGAGTCCCAACCGTGTTGGCGTAAATGAGAAAGCGGAACTCTCCCGGATTGTTCAAAGCTTTCAAGATAAGACGAGTTCTGATTAATCTAGTTTACTAGCACGGACCCACAATATTTGGGCGCAAGCATTGCCCTGCAGAATTTGGGCGTAAGCATTGCCCTGCAGAATTTGGGCGCAAGCATTGCACTGTAGGATATGGGCGCAAGCATTGCCCTGTAGGATTTGGGCGCAAGCATTGCCCTGCAGGATTTGGGCGCAAGCATTGCGCCCCTACCTTATTCGACTAACTGAGCTATATTGCAATACGGTTCAGTTTGTCGTAGATTCAGGTTCTGTAGGGGCGCAAAGCTTGCGCCCTAGCCTCGCATCTTCAGTGCGAGAAAATTCTTAACTGAACCGTATTGAGCTGTATTGGGGTATATTCTAGTGATTTAAAACAAATTATATTTCTTATAAAGTCACTGCTTACTCCCCAAAAGGTGGACTTATGTTACTAGCCTAGTAATTAGGCGGTTTCGAGAAGAATGAAATAACCCTGGGTGACGATCCTATTTAGCTTCGCTGTCTGAAGTGTCGCTGAGCGTTTGCATACCCCACAGCCTATCGTAAATTGATTTATAATTAATCTGAGCTAAACCAGTATAAATACCGATTTAGTAGTGATAAGACCATGATTAAAATAGCCGAGTAGTGATAACTATCTGTTTTCGCTCATCAGGGTAGCAACGAGGTTCCGAATCAAGATAAATATTAATGAGGTGTAAAGAAAATGGGTCAAGTAGAAGTAATGAAAACATTAAACGAATTTCAACTTAGGGATGGTATTTATTTTCCCAAAAATTATGAAGAACTGAACAGCACTAAGCAAAAACAAACCTGGGATAGAATTGGCAAGACTTATTACGGTTCCCAAAAAGTTGATCCCATTAAAGAAGATCACACTACCTTTACAGGTAAGCCAGGTGGTACTTGGGATAAATTTCCAATTGATAAAACTGTTGATTCAATTTTAGAAATTGGTTGCGGTTACGGTCGTATCCCCATTTCTCTTTCTAAAGATAAAAATCTTCGATGCAATAAATATTACGGTATTGATATTTCGGAGACCTTACTCCAACGCTTGGTAAAATTTAAACAAGAATATAATTTTTTCCCAGAAGCTGAGTTCTACCCAATTTGTAATTCCGCCGAAGACTTACCTCTAGCCGATAATTCTATCGATTTAGTTATTTCCAATTGTGTCTTCATGCACATCCCCGAAGCACAAACCAAAAACCTCTTAGCCGAAATCTCTCGTGTCCTCAAACCGGGCGGAATTTTTGTTTTCAATCATTCCTTCCACAACAAGTCATGTCCTTCTCACGTCATTCACAATTTTGTGAGAAGCCTCAACCCAGTCAGTAAAAACGCCGTTTATCTCAAACAACACTCCGCCGCCGAAATCGATGCGATGTTAAGCGATTCAGGAATTAAAGCCAAGTGTCCACAATATACCGTGGAACCAACCCGCGAGTATGCCATCTTGCCAGAAACAATCAAAGGTATCCCCGTCCCATTCGCGAAAGCAATTAACAAAAACCTGAAGCCATCAGGTTCAAGGAAAGAAACTTTAGCCTATGGCTATAGCGCCTACAGCACCGAACTTGGTTAAGCAAACCCGCTTCTAAAAAAGCGAATTATGTTATGGCAGTTACCAGCTAGATGAGGTACGTTTGTAGGGGCGCAAGGCTTGCGCCCCGGCGTTGATTTAAAATTGTTGTACCTTACTGGATTAAGAAACGCTATATTAACCTTCTGGGAATGACTGAAACCTTCTTAATGCATAGGTTATAATGGTAGGCTTTTACACTGATTGTTGCACGACTTAGATCTTGCAACAGTCTCAAGAACCGTTAGAGAAGAAATCTGGACGTCTAATATCACTCGTCCATTGAAATGGCATTAATTAGCTTTCAGTCCATTTTCATGCATTTTTTTATTAGACTAGGAAATTGATTTTCGAGCGTTCTGAAGAATAGTGCAGATCAGAAGATGATAATGTAAATATTGGAGTTAAAACAATAAGGTTCGGACAACAATCAGATACATTTACCAATAGGACAAGGGCGCAAGCATTGCGCCCCTACAAGATGATTATCTGAACTGTATTGGGATTAGGATCAATAGGGCTTCACATAGGCGCGATGAAATAGCAGTATCCAGCTTCACATAGCCGTGATGAAATGAGTAAAGCTAATGGCACAATAATATCTAGGAAAGCTGTAGATATTCCTGAACTTGATACAGCATCTAGTTTAGACAAGTTTACTCAATTAGTTAATTTGCTTGACTGTGAGGATGAAGTTGCGTGAATCTTTTGTTTTTAGTTGAAGGAGAGAAAACAGAACCTAAAATATATAAAGCATGGTTATCTCATTTATTTCCCCATTTCAAGTTCGTAGTTAGACATGAAGAAACCAAATGAAGAGCTTATAACTAATCTAATACTTTAGTATAGTCCTTGAGATAGAGGGCATTTAATGGTGAATACTGAACTTCCTTAAACTTAATTTAGCCAGTTACCATGATCAGCCTGAGGATAGTGATTTCTCTGGATAATTGCGTTTAGGCTAGAGATGTTTACTAGAAAAAAGAAAAAGTACTTATGCCTAGCGATCGCGCTAATCACCAAGGCACTCATGACAAACCTAACGTTAATGCTTTAGGTCAGGTAAATATAGCGGCTGATAAATCAGTTAAGCCTCAAGACGTCTTGCTGGAAGGCGCTACAACTAATACAACCAGAATTCAAGAATTTGTAGATTATCCTCCGGCGATTGAACGTCCAAATAAAACACAAAGAGAGAAATAAAATGTCACAACACAAAAATAATCATCTAACCGACGAACAATCAGATGAATTCCAACACGATTTAAATCCGCACCAGATGGCTGGTCGCAATCACGGTCTTGAGGGACCACATCCCGAAAAAGATGCCCTCAACGCTGCTGACATTAAAGAACTGCATAGCCTACTTAAGGACTATACAAACGACCAACTCAAACAGATTACCTTGCTACCACACGGAAGCCGTTTAGAACAGGGGGCGAAATACGTTGACCTTAACGATCCTGAACGTCATGAGTTTACGGCAATGGCTGGTATGGAAGCTGGAGAGAATAACTGGTACGTGCCTAAAACTGAAGTCGGTTATGAGATTTGGAATCGCTTAACTGGTGTCCAGCACGGCTAAACGTAATGCTTCTGTAATCTTTCGCTTTTCGGATGCTTGTTTTAACGACAGGCATCTTAAAGTTCTTTATGGTTCCTGTACACATCCACAATGTAGCGAATTGACAAGTCAGAACTTGGCGGTCGCGTGATTTATTCTCAACTCCAGTTGTTTAGACTTGCTGTTTTTTATTTGCATATTTTGTGTTAGCGGAAAACCCGCAAATAGTGATTTGGTGAACTATAAAGGTTTTTGTAAACAAACCAGGTATCAAGCACTAGTTCTAACAAAGTAATAAATACCCAAATTGCCAGAGAAAGAATTATCGGTAGGCTTAGAGCAGGAAACTCACTTTGCACACCAACAATACCAAACAATACCAGAAATAGAATAGAAATTCCCAACAGGAAAGATAACTTGGCGATCGCAACAATAAAACGGCTCATTTCTATGATGCGATTGTAAATTACAGAAAACCTATTTATAATTTCTTCAATGTTATTGATAACAAGTAAAATTTGTTGTAGCTGCAAGCGGGTGTTTATAGAGCATTTTTGCTGGATTTGCAAAGATGTATTCTTAAGATTTTCTAAAAGCTTGCTCAAAAGTAGCACTTGCGAGTCAGGTATTGAAACTGATAAATCTTTTAAATGCAAAGGGACTAAATAATCAATCACCTCGATTAAGGCTTGCTCAAAACTACTGATTTCGTTGGGAAGAGATTGAGTTAAACGAATTAGTTGATCAATCTGAACTTGAAGCGTATAGTAATCTTCATATCGCCTTTGAGCTATCAATTGGGTATTAAATGTCAAAAAAATAATTAACACCCCTAATAAAGCAGCCAGGGACTGGGAGACAGCAGAAAAGAAATCTATTGCTACCTGTTTATTCAGCCCGATCCAAGGGGTATCTTTCCAACTTACTAAAGCAAATGTGGCAATAAACACAAATCCGACAATCATTAGCTGATACTGGGTGAGTGCGATGATTGTTTTCCTAACTAAAGGAATAGCAGTGAATTGAAGTAAAATTCGCAGATTTGCCACCGATGGGGTTTTGCTTGTTGACATAATTAGATAGCTCCCTGATTACTTAGCGATAGTAGATACTGTCAAAAGTATTAATATACTTATTCTCCATGCTGGAAACTAACATGGTTTACGCCTGTCCGAATCAACTGGGTTAACAATTTCGCTTTGAACTGTCTGAGAGCTAAACGTATCCTCACAAGTGCATATTTTTCTGGAATTATCCATTGTTGACTATTTGGGAACCAATAATTCCCAATTTTCTCAAAAGACACACTGCTTATGTTATTAAGTATTCAAAATATTGCATTTAATCAATAGGGCATTTTAGCACACTTACAGAAGATATAATATTGACAACCCACCCAACCCCAACAGCAATGGTTCAAACCTCTACTAAACTTTTGAGCCTAGATGAATTTCTCAAGCTGCCAGAAACTAAACCGGGCAGCGAATTCATCGACGGTCAAATTATCCAAAAACCTATGCCTCAAGGAAAACATAGCACGCTTCAAAGCGACTTGACTCCAGCTATCAATACCATTCTGAAGCCGATTCACATCGCCCGCGCCTATTCAGAATTACGCTGTACGTTTGGCAATAGGTCGATCATCCCCGATATCAGCGTGTTCGCCTGGGAACGAATTCCTCGCGATCAGGATGGCAAAGTATCCAATACCTTTATGATTGCCCCTGACTGGACAATCGAAATCCTCTCCCCCGGTCAGAGTCAAACTAAAGTCGTCCGCAATATCCTCCATTGCCTCGCCCACGGAACTCAGATGGGCTGGTTAATTGATCCCGAAGAGGAACTTGTGTTTGTTTATTTTGCTGATCGCACCCTCGCAATCTTTGAAGAAGTGGGCGCAAGTCTTCCCGTTCCGCCCTTTGCTGAGTCCTTTAGCCTCACAGTGAGTCAACTGTTCAGTTGGCTAACCGAATAGCCTAAGTGTAAGGAACGCACATGCGATGCCCTTGGCAACCATCTTCGATGGTATCGCATCAAATCTCTTACTACTTTTTATACACTCACTATTACAAACGGATTAAGTTTTCCGTAACTTAAATGCAACTGAGTAAGGACGGGTTTGGCTGTTTTTGAGTTGTCTCTCGGTTGTTGCTAAGTGAAAGCGCTCCTCACAGATTCTTGGCTCCTCAAAATCCATGATTTCAAAGCCCGACTGTTTAAAAGCCTTCCAATACTCCGACAGCGGTCGGTGGAACCGGATAAACTCTGATGTGAAGTGTCCCCAAGGCGGATCGACACACTTCTGTGATTCAAAATATGAATTACTCCACTTGTAGACGACTTCGCCATTTTGCTCAACGGCTCTACCTTGCGGAAAGCAGGGATGGGAGAATACAACGATCGCTTGTCCTCCCGCTTTCAAAACTCGATAAAAAGCGCTGACAGTTGCTCTTAAGTCGGGCACATCCATAAGCACATAATTAGAAATTACCCGCTCAAAACAGCCATCTTCAAGGCTATCTAAGGTCGCACAACTCTCTAAGCGAAAATCGATTGCAAGACCCGCCGCCTGCGATTTCTGCATGGCGATTTCAATCATCTTCTCGGAGATATCAACGCCTGTCACATATGCGCCTTGATCAGCCAGTTGCCTTGCCAAATAGCCCGTCCCACATCCCGCATCCAAAATTCGCAGCCCGCGCACCTCTCCCGTGAACTGCCACAAAACCGGATCAGAGTTTAAGCGACGGTTATAATCCCCATCTTCACCAATTTGTAAGTTCCAATCAGACGCTACATGATTCCAAAATTGATGGACTTCTTCATGATCGTGGTTCATATAAAAAGTGATATGTCATTAAAATCGATACCAGTGTCAAGTTAATCAACTGGATTAGTATAACTTTCAATCGTTTCTGTTTCGTCTTTAGCATCAGCAATCCACTCTTGCATGGCACTCACGGCAAGAATTGCTTCTGCATAGGTACTGCAAACCGAGTCAAGCTGAACGCCGTAGGTCATAAACCGACTTACCACAGGAGCGTACATCGCATCCGCGATCGTGAATGTGCCAAACAAAAAATCACCGTCCTTGCCAAAAGTTTCTCGGCATTCGCGCCAGATGGTTGTGATGCGGTTAATATCAGCCTGCACGCTGGGTATAACTTCACTACACGGAGCATGGATACGAATGTTCATGGGCATGTGCTGTCGCAAATCAGCAAAGCTGGAGTGCATTTCTGCGGAGATTGAACGCGCGATCGCTCGCGGTTTTACTGCAGCTGGTAACCAAGGCAATGCTGGAAACTGCTCAATTAAGTAATCTAAAATCGCGAGCGAATCCCAAACCGTGATCTCGTTGTGAAGTAACACAGGCACCTTACCCGTTGGTGAGTAACGCCGTACTTCCGCCGAAGAACCGGCTTGATAAAGCGGAATGCGGATTTCTGTAAACTCCAGCCCCATCTGCTTCATCGCCAGCCACGGGCGCAACGACCAAGAGGAATAGTTTTTGTTGCCAACGACCAATGTTAGCGAAGTCATAGAATTGTAGATTGAGTATGTATACTTAACTCGGAAAATCACACGTTGCTCGAATTCTACCTCGTTGGATGTATCTTCCAATTCAATTAGTACGAGCAAAACCGAGAGCAAGCAAAGTTTACATCTTGGCTGGTGATAACCTACAAGTACTTGTACGCGCTGACGGCACTGTGAGATACCCATGAAAAAGCCCAATTTTGAATCCATGACGACAGACGAGTTAAGAAACTATCTTCTACAACACAGAGACGATGACGATGCCCTCCATGCTATAGTGCTTCGCATTGAAGCCGAAGGCAAAACTGTTAGTTCAGCAGATGAGTATATTGAAGTTGTAAAGCAAAAACTACAACAAAATCAACAATCATAATACTTGTGTCAAATAATTAAGGTTTTATCAAAAGCAGGATAGTTTGTAATTCTGAGATTGATACGCCTTTTTCAAGTTTGTCGAAGGCATCACAGATGTTTATAAGGTTAGCGATCGCCTCTAAATCTTTCTCACCCCTATATGGACGTATTATGATAGCTATCATAATTCATTCCTTTTGTAAAAGAAAATGAGCGATAGCTGGACACTGAATGGTAAAAAAGCCTTAATCACCGGAGCAACCAAAGGAATTGGACTGGCTACTGCTCAAGAGTTCCTTGCTCTAGGCGCAAAGGTGATGATTGTTGCTCGGAATGCAACAGATGTGGAGGAGCAGCTTAAAAGTTGGCTAGAGCAAGGCTTTGAAGCTTGGGGAATTGGCGCAGATGTAGCAACAGAGAGTGGTCGTCAAACAACTGTTGAGCAAGTTGAGAAAATCTTTGGCGGACTTAATATTCTCGTCAACAACGTCGGCACCAACATCCGTAAGCAGGTATTGGAATATACAGAGCAAGAGTATGACTTTATTTTTCAAACCAACCTAACTTCGGTGTTTGAAATGTGCAGACTGGCTTATCCATTGCTTAAATCTGCTACCAATAGCAGCATTGTCAATGTTGGTTCTGTTGCTGGACTAACCTCAGTGCGTACAGGAGCACCCTACGCGATGACAAAAGCAGCACTCGTGCAATTGACTCGGACTTTAGCCGTGGATTGGGCAGGTGACGGCATTCGAGTTAACACAGTCGCTCCTTGGTTTATCCGCACTCCATTAACTGAAAATTTCTTAGACCAGCCAGAGGTTTTAACTAGAGTAATCGCTCGCACACCAATGGAACGAGTTGGTGAACCAGGAGAAGTCGCAGGGATAATAGCTTTCCTGTGTATGCCTACAGCAACTTATATTACCGGACAATGTATTGCAGTTGATGGCGGATTTTTAGCATCTGGCATTTGACATCCACAGCAGATCGTGTTCAAAACTTACAAATAGATTCTGGCTTTACTGGACAATCTTTTAAACTCGATTGATTCCAATGAAGGTAGAGTTCAGTCAATTTACTCAAGGAAGCCAGAGGCTTCACATCACTGATTCTATTATAACTAAGGTCGAGAGAAGTCAAGTTACTCAAGAAACCCAGAGGCTTCACATCACTGATTTTATTACTACTGAGGGCAAGTTCAGTCAATTTGTTCAAACTAGTTAGAGATTTAATATCACTAATTTTGTTGTAATTAAGGTCGAGTATAGTCAATTTACTCAAAACTACTAAAGGTTTAATATCACTGATTTTATTGTAATTAAGGTTGAGTATAGTTAAGTTACTCAATTTAGTCAAAGGTTTAACATCACTGATTTCATTGTTACTGAGATTGAGTTCATTCAAATTACTCAAAAGTGCTAGAGGTTTGACATCACTTATTTCATTGCCAACTATCTCAAGTTTACTTAAGCTTCTTAGTTTAGAATTAGATAGTTGACAATCCCTGGTACCAGCTATTTCCAGTAATGCATCAATCGTCTTTGTCACAGTTGCAGACAGAGAATTTTGCTGCTGACACAACTCGACAAAGTTTTGAGTTATCTGCTTCGGTTTATCTACCCCTTTTGGTAAGACTTGTGACAATAATACCATCGCGATCAAGAATGCAAATGCAAAAACTTTATTCATAGCTTTGGAGCGAACTGTTAGACTACGGTTATTTACACGCATTAATCACTAAAGTTTCTTTAAATACATGCTTATTTAAGTCTCTTTTGGGGGATGCCAACCTGCTAATATCCATTGTTGTCGAACTGTAACTGAGATAATGTTGTTTAGTTGTAGACCAATAACTGTAGCTCGTCCACAGGCAGTGATTCCAATAATTTGAGCGCCATCATCACTCCATTCAAAGTGTTTTGACCACTTTTGTTTTCTCGGATTAAATAGTTTTACCTTTTTGGTAGTTACTAGGTCTATTGCATCAGTTTGAGTTCCTTTGTAATTATTGCATAGGCGACAAGCTAACCATAAATTATCTTCGTCGTCAGTACCTTGTTTGGCTTTAGGGATAATGTGTTCAATTTCTAAAATTCCCAAAACATACATTTGTAAACTACGACAGTAGCCGCATCTATCACCAGCATTCGCGCGGATTTTTGCTTTTAATATTTCTGATATTGAGCTTGAACTCATGCGTCTAGAGGTTCCCGCAATCCTCGCCCGACAGCCTCACGTAGCGCCTGAGCTTTTAATAATAATTTCTCTTGATAGACTTGCATTAGAGACATAAGTTCAAACTGTTCTGCATTAATCAACGTCCTAGATTGTTGATTGTATAACAATTCGCTTAATCTTTTGTCTTGTTCTGGCTCCATCTGTAATTCTGTAAGCTTGATAACTTCTTCGTCAGACAAACATGTCACAGATTGAGAGGCAGAAGAGATATTTTCTAAGCTTTCGGCTCCTGCATACTCAAAAGCAATGGGAGATAGCGAAAGTGCAATCACTTGTGTCAGAACATCAGCTATATTACGGTTAGTTAGTTGGGCAAAATGCTCAGCTTTTTTGTAAAGTTCATCTGGTAAATTCAGTATAATTTGAGTATTCATAGGATTTTCGACGCCTCTGCGATTGATGGCGGTACTGTTACAGTATATTTCATATTCTTAGTTTTCTGCCGCCTGAAAAATGTAATAGTGTATTAATTACAACACTTGTTTTCGATTTGGTAACGTGTAGCAGATAAATAAAAATTATATTTATTGGCTAAAATAGGGATTATGCCTATGTGTTTCAATTATCTATATAGGGAAATCAACGTTTAACCGTCGTTACTCATAAAGAGGACAACGAATTGTATGAGGAAGATTCATACACCAGCATTATGGGCACTTTACAGAATTTATTGCCCTGATTACCTCTAATGGTACAAGTCGAATGTCAAGCAGTAGTGCAAATATATTAAATTATGGACACTATTAAACGCCTCGCTACTCTCAATCGTATTCGTAAACTCAGCGTGCTAATGGATACATCCCTTGGCATTCCTGGGACGAAGTTTCGCTTTGGGCTAGATCCAATCCTCGGTCTTGTTCCAGGTGCTGGCGATTTAGTCAGTACAGCATTCTCAGCTTACATCATCTTTTTAGCCACTCGCTTCGGCATCCCGCGTCAAGACCTAACCAAAATGATTTTTAATGTTGGTTTGGAAGCAATTGTTGGCACAGTACCTGTAGTGGGTGATTTATTTGATGCTTTTTATAAGTCTAATATTCGGAATTTGGCAATTTTAGAGAAGCATCTCATGGCAGTTGAACCAGAACTCGAAGAAGTTGCTACTGAACTTTTAGAGAGTAGTGTTAGTCAAGTTGAAGCAGGCAAATAGTCATTATTTACCCATCTACACTCAGCACAGCGGTTAAGTTTTAGCACTTCTGTAAGGTAAATCCTGTAGATGGGAGTGGTGAATGTTGCTTGTCGCAGCATTGACAGCAGAATTAAGATGAAAATCGTCAGACATGGATGATTACCTTTATTATATTATTTTCAGTGAAAATACTTATGAAAATAATTAATCGCTAATACACCTTGCCCCTTCCGGGTCCCATAATTCTTCAATATCAGCATTAGGGTTTGGTGCTAAAAGCACTCATTACCTTCAACGCTATCGGGCATGACGGCGCAAAATAAATATGTGCCGCAGTAGAATCAGCAGCGATCGCGCTCTGGTGACTTGTGGATGGCACGAGGTTTAATATACAGGTAGGCAAGGGGTGTGGGACATAGCACTATCTTAACTAGTAGTACAAAGACACGCAAAGGTGGTTATTACGGGTTAGATGCAACAGTTTTTCAAAAAATATAACTGGCTTATTAGTCTTGTTTTTGAAAACAAGTATCAAAATTTTTCCAGTACTGATGTATCTGGACAGGAATATAGCTTTCCTATAGACAAACTTTAAAATAACTCAGTTTAAATACTCTAGATAGTCAGAAAAAGTTTGTGCCATAAAGATCTTAGTCAGCTTCTAATTCTGCTGCCATCAATTTAAATCTAATATCAAAGAGGATCACAGTATGCGGGGAGACCACGTTTACTACAACTGTAGTACTTACACTCATCATGGTATCGACTGTGGTGATGGTACAGTTATTCACTACAACAAAAATAATGCAATGGTTTCTCGTATTTCTTGGGCTAATTTTGCATCTACAAAAACAGTTTTTGTAAAAGAGTATGGTTTACACGATAGACCAGATATTGTGGTTTTGCGTGCTGAAGGCAGATTAGAGGAAGATGCTTACGACCTATGTGGTAATAATTGCGAACACTTTGCTACATGGTGCAAAACAGGTAAGCACGCAAGTCAACAAGTAAAAAATGCAGCAGCAGTTGGAATTGGAGCATCTGGAAGTGGAGCCGCAGTTGCAGGTAGTCTCGGTGTTGTCAGTGCGGCTGGAGCTGCGGCTGGGTTAAGTGGAGCCGGAATTATGTCAGGTCTGGCTACGGTAGGTGGTGTAGTTGGTGGTGGTGCAGTTGCAGGCATTGGTGCGCTTGGTTTAGGTCCTACTGCGATCACAAAAATGGCTATGGATCAGGTTTTGAAGGATGATAAAAACCTTACTCATAATGAACGTGAAGCTCGTGCTGGTGGAAGAATCATGACAAATGTGGGGGCAGTGGTTGGTACTGGGGGAGCCATTACTGCAGTTGCTATTAACGGAAGCGTTGCTGGTCTAAGTGGGGCTGGAATAACTTCTGGATTAGCAGCCGTTGGGTCAACAGTTGGAGGTGGAATGGCAGCAGGTGTTCTTGTGACAGTAGCTGCACCCGCAGCAGCAGCGGCAGCTGTTGGCTATGGTGCTTACAAGCTCTTGAAATGGATATTAGATTAGTAGCCTACCGCTATAAAAAAAGCCCGATAGACTAATGTGCAATTTTTAGCTTAGGCACTATTTACACGATCAAATCGAGCATTGAGTTTATGATTACGCCTCAATCCTCATGAAGGAGAACTGTTCGCACAGCTTGCCGTCAGGCATAGTGCAACTACGGACCTTTTTTCTCTTATAGCCAGTGGTGGGGGTAACTAATAGTACAGTGTCACCCCACCACTGTTAGATTACCAGCGCTTACGTCTTTGAGGCTGTGAGGATGAGATTGACTCCTCGTTGCCTGTCCCGGATGGCTCTATCTTAGGTTTGTCTTGTACTCGTGGTAAAGACTTACCAGATGAACGGTTTCTTTGCTGATCTCCTCTAGGTTGCGATCGCTGGTCTTCTTTCTTGACAACCGAAGTTCGGGTATTTGCTTCCGGCTCAAAACCAGCGACTACTTCTTGAGGTATGGATCGCTAGTGAGGAAATGCCATTCTGGATAAGTTGCTTGGATAGTCGATCCGCACCATGCTTAGTCCGAGTAAATACCAAAACCTGAAACCACTGATGTTGCTCAATCAAGTGGGTCAGCAGGTCAGGCTTGCGTTCGTAGGCAACTCTGCAGACTTTCTTGGCAATTAATTCCGCCTTAGGATGAGTTCTCTCTAGAGAATTAACTAAGGCACCTAATTCCGTTGCGATTTTATTGTCCACGTCCTGGTTTACAATCAGCAAAAGCTAATGCTTCTGTGTCGAGGAAGCTGGCGATTGCCATCTCAATGACTGCTTCAACAGGATACTCAATTTCAGTGGCACGGGCAATTAGTGCAGATCGAATTCGTTCAGGTAGGCGTTCCAAGATGACTTCGGCATCAGAAACAGAAAGTTGATCCAAAAGTTTTGCTTGCATAGCTTTACTGTTCGCTTGGGATTTGGACATTGTAAGGAGGTTCAGTGCTTCTCAGGATGATGGCTTCTAGTTCCAATAGTAGCGCAGGGTTTTCCCAATAAGAAATTAGCTGCACAGCAATACGGACATCTTCATCTCCATATTTGTCCAGCCATGCCCACAAAAAAGCTTTATGTCCGCCAATGAAGCGACCCCGTAAACTCTTAGTTTTACCAATGTAAAGCAATCCATCTGTTTTGTGTCTGATTGCGTAGATACCAGGGCGAGCAGGAAGGTTGCCAAAATCTCGGCTCATTCTTTGGCATTCCTCAAAGGGAGTGAAAGCAATTGCATCTAGGATTTGTCGAGCCTGGGTTTGCAGTTTGGAGTCATTCGTCGGCATAAAAGCGAGAAGGTTGATTGCACAGAAATTATGTTCACACATTCTGTCACAGCTTGAAAGTAGTTAAGAAACTACTTTCAACAACATAGAGACGATGACTAGCACATCTCGTTGCTATGCCGGCGAGGCTGCCGCAAGTGGTTGATGTTGCTTGAGGACAAAGTGTTACAAACCTACCACAACTTTTAAATTACCAACGCTTACGTCTTTGAGGCTGTGAGGATGAGATTGACTCCTCGTTGCCTGTCCCGGATGGCTCTATCTTAGGTTTGTCTTGTACTCGTGGTAAAGACTTACCAGATGAACGAGTTCTTTGCTGATCTCCTCTAGGTTGCGATCGCTGGTCTTCTCTCTTGACAACCGAAGTTCGACTATTTGCTTCCGGCTCAAAACCAGCGACTACTTCTTGAGGTATCGCTCGCTCGATCAACTTTTCAATATCTGCTAACAGCTTGTATTCATCGACACACACCAACGATAAAGCTCCGCCGGTAGCGCCAGCACGACCTGTGCGTCCGATGCGGTGGACGTAATCTTCTGGCACATTCGGTAAATCGAAGTTGACCACCTGTGGCAATTCGTTAATATCGATACCTCGGGCGGCAATATCTGTTGCTACCAGTACCTGTACGTTGCCAGACTTGAACTTTGCCAAAGTCTGAGTGCGTACTCCCTGGCTTTTGTTACCGTGAATCGCCAATGAGGAAATGCCATTCTGGGTAAGTTGCTTGGATAGTCGATCCGCACCATGCTTAGTGCGAGTAAATACCAAAACCTGAAACCACTGATGTTGCTCAATCAAATGGGTAAGCAGGTCAGGCTTGCGTTCGCGGGCAACTCTATAAACCTTCTGGGCGATTAATTCCGCCTTAGGATGAGTTCGCTCTACCTCAATTAATACTGGATGGTGCAGCATCTTCTGAGCAAGTGCCTTAATATCAGGAGAAAAAGTCGCAGAGAAGAGTAGATTCTGCCGCTTTTGGGGTAGCAACGCCAGGATACGGCGGATATCGCGGATAAAACCCATATCCAACATCCGATCTGCTTCATCCAGCACTAAAATCTCAATGCGTGATAAATCGACAGTGCGCTGCTGCACATGATCTAATAGGCGTCCGGGAGTAGCCACCAAAATATCCACACGGGTTTTGAGTCGGCGGATTTGCGGGCTGATGTTGACTCCACCAAACATCGCCATTGAATTGAGGTTCAAGTATTTACCATATTCACGCACGCTTTCCTCTACTTGTGCCGCCAGTTCGCGGGTCGGAGTGAGAATCAAAGCGCGAACCGGCGAAACGCGATTAGGGGAATTATCTACGCCAGAGGAAGATAGGCGTTGCAAAATTGGCAATGTAAAGCCAGCAGTCTTGCCGGTGCCTGTTTGTGCGCCCGCGAGGATGTCGCTGCCTTGTAAAATAGCTGGGATCGCCTGTATTTGGATCGGCGTTGGGTCAGTGTACCCCCGTGCAGTGACTGCGCGGACAATTTCATCAGACAGACCGAGGTTAGAAAAAGACATGAAACTCCATTAGTAACAATCGGTCTGTTGCCATTGACGGCACCAGTCTTGGTCAGACAGATATGGATTTGAAGGGATCTTAGGTTGCGGTACGAAGACTGGAAGCGAATGCCGCTATTTTATATTGTAACAAAATACAGCCGATCGCGGCACTTTTTTTCACCACAATTAGTGGGAATTTATTTACAAATGAGCATGGAGGGACTTGAACCCCCGACACCCAGAACCGGAATCTGGTGCTCTATCCACTGAGCTACATGCCCTTAAACCTCAATATTATATCACTTATATTTGGAAGTACGCTACTCTTTCACAAATTACCTTATAAAAATCCCGCCGGATCTACTGGCGTCCCATTTTGCCGTACTTCAAAGTGTAAGTGAGGACCAGTAGATAAACCCGAACTCCCCACAGCCGCGATCGCTTGTCCGCGTTGTACAGTCTGTCCTTCGGAAATAAATAACTCACTAGTATGACCGTAAAGCGTCGTAATTCCTTTCCCGTGGTCAATAATTACCGCCTTACCATAACCACCATACCAACCCGCCATAATCACGGTTCCCGAATCAGCAGCGCGAATTGTCGTCCCATAACCTGCAGCAAAATCCAAACCCGCATGAAAACGACGATAACCCAAAATCGGATGCATCCGCCAACCAAAACTGCTGCTAGTCGGTGCATCGCTAGGATAAGCCATTACCCCAGTCCCGCGCACAAAGATACTCTTACGACTGTTAGTTTTCGCTAGTTCTTCTTCTCTCGCCTTCGCTTCCGCTACCTTTTGTTGAATCAGAGTTTCCAGACTTTGAGAATCTCGATCCAATTGAGTTTGCGCTGCTTCCAAAGCTAAGCGATCGCTATTCAATCTTTGCACCAAATCCTGCTGAGATTGTGCCTGAGCCGTAAAATCGGCTTTTTGTGCCAATAACTGTTCCCGAATCAACGCAATCTCATTCTTTTTCTCTTCTACCTGATTTTTCTGCGCTTTAATTATATTTCCTTCTTTAGTCAACTGCGCCAAAATTTTCTGGTCAGCCTGATAAACTAACTTTAGCTGACGCCGACGATCGAGAAAATCATTTAAACTCTGACTTTGTAACAAAACCGTCCATCCTTGACGAGTCGCAGACCGCTGAAGAAAGCGCAGACGAGCAATAGTTGCCGATTGGTGCTGCTGATAAGTATTTTCCGCCACAACTAAATCAGTCTGTAACTGCGTTAGTCGGTTATTAGCTGATTGCAACCGATATTCACTATCTTGAATTTCGCTTTGGGTAGTTTGCAAATTTTGCTGCAAACCAGTGAGGTGACTTTCCGCCTGTTGCTGAATATTTGACAAGCGATCGTGCTCAACCGTGACATTTTGCCGCGTTTTATCTATTTGTTGCTGCTGCTGTTTGAGAGTATCAACTGACGTACTTTCTGTTGCTTGGACGAGGAATGGAGTCATCAAAACAACACACAAAATACAACCAAATACCAGTGCCAGGTTTTGTCGCCGTAGCGTTTTCAGATGACCCAGCGGACTAAAACTACGGCGACAAACACCCCAGAAATTCTCACCCACACCAAATACCCTTCATGAAATCTTGAGCGGATACCAACACTCAAGCTAAGCATAAATCATCACAGATTTGAGCCAGTAAATACACCCAAAAATATGATTCCTTTACCGATCCTAAAAAGGACAGATTTATGACTGATTCACCGCCTTCCAACTTGCCAAGTCAGCCAAAGAGCGATCGCGGTAAACCCCATAACGTTCCGGCTTACTCTTAATCTTCATCCCTAAAGCTGGCAAAATCCCAATATTTGGCGGCATTGGTTGAAAATGCTTAGGCGAAGCCGAACTAATAAACTCAAACAAAGCCCCCATCATCATTGTTGGCGGTAGCTGCAAAGGTTCTTTTCCTAGGGCCAACCGCGCCGCATTCGTCCCCGCCAACCAACCACCAGCTGACGCCGCAGTATAACCCTCAGTCCCAATCAACTGACCCGCCGCCAGCAAATTTGGACGCTGCTTAAACTGCAAAGTCGGAGATAATAACTGTGGCGCATTAATAAAAGTATTCCGGTGCATCACCCCTAAACGCACAAACTCAGCATTCTCCAATCCGGGAATCAATTGAAATACCCGTTTCTGCTCACCCCAACGCAAATTAGTTTGAAATCCGACCAAATTCCATAATTGACCAGCTTTATCTTCCTGGCGTAGTTGCACCACCGCATAAGGGCGATCGCCTGTACGACTATCTGACAACCCCACCGGCTTTAATGGCCCATAACGCATCGTTTCTTCCCCGCGCCGCGCCTGTTCTTCAATCGGCAAACAAGCCTCAAAAAACTTCGCCGTTTCCCGCTCAAAATCCTTCAATTCTGTTTGTTCAGCCGCCCGCAATTCCTGCCAAAAATGCAAGTACTGCTCTTTATTCATCGGACAGTTGAGATACGCCGCCTCTCCCTTGTCATAACGCGAAGCCATAAAAGCAATATCGCGGTTAATCGACTCACCGACGACAATCGGACTTGCGGCATCAAAAAAGCTCAAATATTCCATCCCCGTAAACCGGAGTAGATCTTCAGCCAATTCTGGACTAGTTAAGGGACCCGTAGCTAACACCACAATACCTTCAGGAATCTCCGTCACAGCCCCACGCCGGAGTTCAATCAAAGGATGATTCGCCAAAGTTTGGGTTAAATCATGACTAAATTGCCCCCGATCTACAGCCAGCGCCCCACCCGCCGGGACAGCGTGTTCATCAGCTTTAGAAATCACAATCGCTCCCAATTGGCGAAGTTCTTCGTGCAACAGACCAGCCGCGCGATCGCTTGCCATTGCCCCAAAAGAATTACTACAGACTAATTCCGCCAATTCTTGCGTATGATGAGCCGGACTATGCCGTAACGGGCGCATTTCATGAAGAATCACAGGGACTCCAGCGCGAGCAATTTGCCAAGCTGCTTCCGTCCCTGCGAGTCCACCACCAATAACTTGAACTTGTGTCATTTTATTTGAGTTGCTTAAATTTGCCATAAATTAGCGAGTACTTTGGGCACTGGTAGCACAATTACCACCAATAAAGCCAGTGCTAGTAAACCCCAAATATCACGTTTGTTGTCAAGCTCAGTCACATCATTTAATGTCGGTTCATCGACAATCGGCATAAAGAACAGAATCACCGCCCACAAAAAGAAGTCTCGTCCGGGATGAACCAAAGAAAGCCCCAACAATAGAAATCGGGCAAACTGACCAATGGTGATGGCATTTTTTTGCCCAAACATCGCATGGACAATGTGACCGCCATCAAGTTGTCCGACAGGCATTAAATTCAATGCTGTCACGATCAATCCCAAAAAACCAGCAACTGCTACTGGATGCAAGTCAATCGCTGTTTGTGTAGTTAAACTACTACCTAAGGCTAATTTACTCAACATTGCTAGTAAAAAAGAATACCTAGGATTCATTGCATCCGGTCGAAACAGTTCTGGCTTGTCTCCTAGAGGAACAACATGAGAATGAGCCAAACCCCACATCAGTAATGGTACTGTCGCCACAAACCCCGCTATTGGGCCAGCAATACTAATATCAAATAAAGCCTTGCGGTTGGGTACAGGACTCCGCATTTGGATAAACGCCCCAAAAGTTCCTAAGAAAAAAGGCACAGGAATAAAATACGGTAAAGTAGTGCGAACTTTATAGAATCGAGCCGCCAAATAGTGAGCAAGTTCGTGTACGCCTAAAATTGTCATCAACGCTAAAGAATAAGGTAGTCCTTTGAGTAAGACTGCTGGGTTAGATGACAATGTAGCTAAGTCAGAGTGAGCAATTCCTACCCCAACCAAAGTAGTAGTGAATAAAGTCGCGATCATCAGCGATAATGCCAAAAACGGACGCGCTAATGGTTCAGAACGGGTATCGGCTTTTGTCGCTTGGGGATTAGGTACAAGTACGAAAAAAGGTTTGTCGTTAGGACCTTCTTGAAAAACTATCAAGAAACGATCGCCGAATTGAGCTTGAATATTCGCGCTAATTTGCTCATAAGCTTTATCGGGTGATGTTCGCAACTGACCTCGACAGATCACCGCCTGTGCTCGATACTCAATATTTTGAATGTAATACACAGACCAAGAAAAACAATTTCGTAACTGTTTTTCTTCTGTTTGGTCAATGGGACGAAGTGTAACGTTCTCTACCACAGGAGTAACACGCTTAATTAATTCTGGCGCTGGGGGTTCGGTTTGTGGTATAGCCGGCGGGTTTGGTCCTCGCCTTCCCCACAGAAATAACACCCAGTATAAAACAGGGCAAACAATCAACGGACCAATCAACAGCACTTGCGGCAAGGTTTTACTAGTGCCATTTACCAGCGTCCAGCCGCCCCAGATCAAAGCTGGTGTCATTAATACTAACCATAAAATCCAGACAGGCGTGCGCGTAATCCCAGCGACACTGCGCTGCACTGTCCAATAAGTCAAAAGTCCTAATAGGAGAAAAAACCAAAAAGTCATGTTATGTTTATGTATTTTGAGACTATCTCACTTGAATAAGGCACCAACTCCGCGTCAGGTTCTCCCTTCTATTTTTGCATTTCCACCGAATCGTGACACCTTGGGAGGCACCGCTTATTTAATTGTAAGAAACGAAGGCAATATCCTGATTGATTGTCCGGCGACCGATGAAACTAATGAGGATTTTTGGCGATCGCATGGAGGAGTACGCTGGTTATTTCTCACTCATCGTGGCGCAATTAGTCCTACAGTCGCCAAAATACAGCAATTAGGCGCACAAATCCTAATTCAAGAGCAAGAAGCCTATTTGTTACCCGGAATGAGCGTGACTACATTTACGGAAGAATTTACAATCGATTCTCAAGTCCAGGTTATTTGGACACCTGGTCATTCTCCCGGTTCATCTTGTCTGTACTATAGCGACTTAGGCGGTGTTTTATTTTCCGGACGTCATCTCGTCCCTAACCCAGAAGGTATCCCCGTCGCCTTGAAAAGTGCCAAAACTTTCCACTTCCCACGGCAACTTCAAAGCGTGACTAAAGTGCGATCGCGTTTTACCAGCGAAACTCTCCAATATATTTGTCCTGGTGCCAATACCGGCTTTCTGCGCGGTCAGGGTGCCATACCATTCGCATATCAATATTTGTAAAGGAGTGGGGGACACTCCCCCTTTTCCCTACTCCTTACTCCCCGCTGTGGCAACTACTGATTTTCTTGTCAGTAATTGTACCGCTGCTTGATATTGTAAATCGGCGGGGGTGCCAATTTGATCCCGGTCGATTGGCTCTTGCGGGATGACTGTGTCAGGTTTAATACCTAGTTTATTAATATCGTGGTGATCTGGGGTTTCGTATTTAGCGATCGTTACAGCTAATCCCGAACCATCAGAAAGATCGAATAAAGATTGGATTAAGCCTTTGCCATAGGTAGTTTCCCCGATTAGTAAGGCTCGATGGTTATCTTGTAGTGCCCCGGCGAGGATTTCACTGGCACTAGCAGTTCCTCTATTTACTAAAACTGCTAGTGGAGCTTTAGTTAGGGCAGAACCGATCGCTTCAAAACTTCCTTGTATACCCTGGCGATTCACGGTATAGACAATTGTGCCTGAGTCTAGCCACAAACGGGCAATTTCTACTCCGGCTTGTAATAGTCCACCTGGATTACTGCGTAAATCTAATACATATGCTTTAGCTCCTTGTTTTTCTAAGTTACTTAAGGCGTGGGCTAGTTCTACCGTGGCATTGGCATTAAATTGTGCCAGTCGGATGTAGCCAATTGGCATTTCCGGCGTCGGATGCAATTCGGCAACAACAGGGTTGAGGGCGATGCGATCGCGCATGAGGCGAAATTCGCGTTTTTCCTCACCGTCTCGTTCGATTAATAGCGTGACAAAACTGCCGGTAGGACCACGCATTCTCTTTGCAGCATCATCCAGACTTAATTTTGCTGTTGACATGCCTTCGATTTCGAGAATGCGATCGCGGGATTTAATTCCGGCTTTTTCGGCGGGAGAACCGGCGATTGGCGCGATCACTTCCAACTGTGAAGAAACCGGATTTTGAGCAATTTGCAGCCCTACCCCCATTAATTCCCCAGAAGTACTGACTTGTAAATTTCGGTACTGGTCTGGCGTTAAGAAGCGGGTAAAAGGGTCGTCTAGAGTCTTCACCATCCCCGTGATCGCCTCATAAGTGGCGACGTCATCTTTGAGTGGCTGTTTCAGGGTATTTTGACGGACTGTTGCCCAGTTTTGATGGTTAAATGTTTCGTCTAAATAAGAACGATTGACAATTCGCCAAACTTCTGATACCAATCTTTGCTGCTCAGTTAAAGCTACAGCTGGTTGGCTCCAGATCCCCAGCGCTATTATCATAGATAGAAGTAGCGATCCCAAACGAAAAAATTTCTTGTGCATTAACCCCCCTTTCTTCAATTCACACAGCAGGCGATAATGGCATTACGCCTAGTTATCAAGAGCACGATTGTGTCATCCCTCTCTGGACTATGTTACTTTTTTTATAGATGGTGATGTAGATCAGATTCAGTTGCTTCGGTAATTGACATAGCTGTATCCTGTCTGAATCGCAATCTATTTTTCACTCCTGATTTAGGAAGTTTCCATTGTATGGCCAACGTTTATGACTGGTTTGAGGAACGCTTAGAAATTCAGGCGCTTGCCGAAGATGTCACTAGCAAGTATGTCCCTCCCCACGTTAATATCTTTTATTGCTTGGGTGGCATTACCCTCATGTGTTTTCTGATCCAGTTTGCCACTGGATTTGCGATGACCTTTTATTACAAGCCGACCGTAGCAGAAGCTTATAGTTCTGTACAGTATTTGATGACCGATGTCAACTTCGGCTGGTTGATCCGCTCCGTCCACCGCTGGTCTGCCAGTATGATGGTGCTGATGATGATTTTGCACGTCTTCCGAGTTTATTTAACTGGTGGTTTTAAAAAGCCCCGTGAATTGACTTGGGTAACGGGTGTAATCCTCGCGGTTATCACTGTTTCTTTCGGTGTAACAGGCTACTCCCTACCTTGGGATCAAGTCGGCTACTGGGCTGTGAAAATTGTCAGCGGTGTACCAGAAGCTATTCCCGTAGTAGGCTCGCTCATTTCCGAGTTACTGCGCGGTGGTTCTAGTGTTGGTCAATCAACTCTGACACGCTACTATAGCGCTCACACCTTTGTGCTGCCTTGGTTAATTGCTGTCTTCATGTTGTTGCATTTCTTAATGATTCGCAAGCAAGGCATTTCTGGTCCGTTATAAACAATTAGGAGAACATTTTAAAATGGGTACTCTAAAAAAACCCGATTTGAGCGATCCCCAGTTACGAGCCAAGCTAGCTAAAGGCATGGGTCATAACTATTACGGCGAACCTGCTTGGCCAAACGACTTGCTATATATTTTCCCAGTCGTCATGATGGGAACTTTAGCTTGTATCGTCGCTTTGTCTGTGCTAGATCCAGTGATGACTGGCGAACCAGCAAATCCTTTTGCTACACCCTTAGAAATTCTGCCTGAATGGTATCTGTATCCTGTGTTCCAGGTGCTGCGTAGCGTTCCTAACAAATTGATTGGCGTGTTCGCAATGGCAGCCGTTCCCCTGGGTCTGCTTGTCGTTCCCTTTATTGAGAACGTTAACAAGTTTCAAAACCCGTTCCGTCGTCCGGTAGCGACAACAGTGTTTTTGTTTGGTACCTTCGTCACCATTTGGTTAGGTATCGGTGCTACCTTACCTCTAGATAAATCCTTAACTCTAGGATTGTTCTAAAACATTTGTAGCATAACGGTTTGACGCCTACGGGTTGCTCAGCAAGTGAAAAGAAACTTCTGAGAATCAATAGGCGTCAATTTTCATAAACAGGGCTATTTTACCTCCGCGCCTCGGTGATTTTAGCTTGCCGAGATACATCTGTAAAAAGATCTATCGCGCCTGCAATCTCATCTCACCAGGAAAAGAATATTTTGTACCTTTATATTCAAGTCACGGTCAATGCTAGGCATAATGCAGCAAGACCATCTGACGGTAAGAAGTGAGCTTTGCCAGCTAAACCATGTACAAGAGTGGTTTGAGAGATTTTGTTCACACCACTTGTATCAGCGTTGCTGGACAGAAAGCCAACTTTACCGTCTAAATTTAGCCCTAGCTGAAGGCTTTACAAACGCTGTTCGTCACGCGCATCGTTATTTACCTCCGGAAACAACCATTGACATTGAGTTGCATCTTTGGGAAGACCGATTGGAAATAAGCATCTGGGATCACGGAAAACCTTTTAATCCTGATGCTGTAGCTGAGCCTGAACCAGGAACTTTACAAGTCGGTGGTTATGGTTGGTTTCTGCTGCGGCGCTTAGCTGATCGTGTGGTTTACGAACGCCAGGAAGATGGCAGAAATTGTTTGCTAATTGTGAAATATTGTGTGGAGGGACAGCCGCCGTCTTGAGGTGAATTATTAATATTGAGTGCTTTGTAGTTCGTTTTGTGAAGAAGTTGCAAATTTGAAGGGGGCGATCGCGAAAGTTTGATAAATACAGTAAAAATAGCATTATTATTTTGATGATTGTTCTGTTAGGATTTGGCGACAGGATGAAATTAATAGCTTACCCATAATAGTTATAAGTGTGGCGTATGCCATGAATGACTGTTACGGTCGTTGCCACGTTAATCATAAAATAAATGTTAAATATCTCTATTGATAAAAATCCAAATTTTGGTCAGACAAGTATTAAAACTGACTATATTTTTGTTTTCTTAGAAATTTTTGCCCATGAGGGTGGGATTCAGTCATATGTAAAAGACGTTTTTCAGGCTTTTTTATTATCAGATAAACAGGCTGAAGTTTTTTTACTCCGTGACGAGCCAGGTAGCGTAAATCCTTTTGCATCCCCGCAACTGAAATTTAATTATTTTAAAACTCACTCTCCCCAGTTGGGAAGAGTCAGAATGGCAACAGCATTATTGAAGAGTTTATTACAACATGTGCCTCAACATGTTTTCTGCGGTCATGTTAACCTGGCACCTTTAGTAGCAATGCTTTGCCAACCATTAGGTATTCCTTACACAGTCATGACTCATGGCAAAGAGGTTTGGCAACCTCTGCCGCGCCGCACCCTCTCCAGCCTGCAAAAAGCTGCTCATATTTGGACAGTGAGCCGTTATACACGCTCCATTGCCTCTGCTGTGAATCACCTTCCACCGGAGCGAATGACTATCTTGCCTTGTTCGGTGAATGGCGATCGCTTTACTCCAGGTCCTAAATCGACGGCGTTACTAGAACGTTACGGTTTGACAGGCGCAAAGGTGCTGATGACGGTAGCTCGTCTGTGGTCGGGTGATATTTATAAAGGTGTGGATGTGACAATTCAGGCTTTAAGTAAAATTGCTGATGTCTTTCCGTCTGTAAAATATTTGGTGATCGGTCGTGGTGACGATCAACCGCGATTAGCCCAACTAGCTGAAGATCATGGTGTCAGCGATCGCGTGGTCTTTGCCGGATTTGTCCCTACTGAAGAATTAGTTGCTCATTACCGCCTTGCTGATGCCTATGTGATGCCGAGTCAAGAAGGTTTTGGGATAGTTTACCTGGAAGCAATGGCTTGTGGCGTACCTGTGCTCTCTGGTGATGCTGATGGTAGTTGTGAACCCTTGCAAGATGGTAAATTGGGATGGCGAGTACCGCACCGCGATGCCGAGGCTGTAGCAGCGGCTTGTATTGAAATCCTCAAAGGCGAAGATCGACGTTGTGACGGACAATGGCTGCGCCAACAAGCTTTAGCTAATTTTGGGATGGAAGCTTTCGGGCAACGCTTGCAACAACAACTAGCACAGACGCTGATGCTAAAGCCTCGCTCCTCCTCGCTATTAAACTCGTTATCCTAGAGGCAGAACAGGAGGATAATATCAAGAAATGAGTCTAAAAAGTTTTCCCTTGTATCTCGCTAATTTACGCCCTTGGCTCACCGCCATTGCAGTTGTTTGGTTGCTAGGACTAGTGGGCTGGTCATGGTTTATTAAGTCTTTTTTAATTCTGGTTGCCCTGTTATTTTTAACACCAGTCCTCGCATTTTTGGGATTTCGCTGGTGGCTGTCACAAAACTTAGTACAAGATTCGTGTCCGGTGTGTCAGTTGGAATTTACAGGTTTAAACAACACTCAGATGCAATGTCAGAACTGTGGAGAGCAGTTGATGGTATCCCATCATCATTTCAACCGTTTAACACCACCAGGAACAATTGATGTCCAGGCGGTGGAAGTCCCAGCTAAGTCCTTTGAAGATGCTTAATCTAGGTACTCTCGAAGAGAATACCCATGATGGTTTAGTCTGACTTTTGGTATCCCTTGATCGAAGCTTTTTGTGGTGGCTTGATTTTAGAAATGTGAAGTTGATAGGGATAGTTGCCACTTTCCGATTGACCCACATATACTAAGTACTTGCCTGCAGACCAAAAGCCGGAAATTTCCGGTTTACTTCCAGAGTATTTGTCTGCTAGAACACAAAAGCGCCCACCTGGTCCATCAATTAACAGTGTCGGCTTACCCTCACTTTCAACAGTGAATCGTAGGTAAGGCAACGACTCGTTGACTTGAATCACCTGGTTGGGTGTAGTGGCAATATTGCCACAATTGGTTTTATTGTTACCACCAGAGACACCATTAAGTGTCAATGGATCTGGCTGAAAATTAGCATTAATTGGCACCGGCGATGGCTCGGCGAAAGCCCCGCTAGTACCAGCCAAACTGAGCACTAATACGGAGACTCCTACTTTCAATAGATTAATCGCATTCATTACGTCATCCTCCCGAATACTTCCGGAGTGAAATCGGCACACTCAGTTAAACTTTTAGACGCGGACGACTCCAGATGGGTTCCTGAGTGCTAATTTATTCTCTAGAGCGCTAAGAATTACGAAAAATTCCTGAGTCAAGAAAAATTGCCAATTATTGGCTATATATCTTTATATTAGCAAGTAGTGATGTAAGTCTTGGGTCGCCCCGTTCTCTGGCTTGCAAGACATTCGCTAAAATTGCCAGTAAATAGCTTTTATTCTTCATTTGCGAAAACATTGTGTCCCAAGTCACACAAAAATAAACCTACCTGAGGTATGTATTCATGAATCCTCGATCCGATCAAGACTTAAAAAATCAAGAGCAGAAATTACAAAAAGAAATTTATCCATCTACCCTCAAACAAGTATGGGAATCACGTTCCCCGGCTCAATTGCGCTCCTGGTTTAGCTCTTTGTCTAAGCCAGGGAAGATTGTTGTTGGGGTAGTTGCGGCCTCCGTGGGCGTGACGCTTGTGCAATTAGTCCTAAAAATAGTTACAGCTGTAATTAGTGTGGCGATTTTAGCTGGGTTAGTGTACTTTGGGTACAAATTATTTCTTTCTCGACAACGAGCATAAAGTCTAATTTATAAACGCGCCCGGAAGCGCTAAAAAGTTAAAGGGAACTTGTAATGGCTAATCCAACTGTGAGGAGAAGTAACAATCCGAGGCAATCTGAAGCAAATCGAGGCGTCAAGTCGCTACCGCTTAACTTGCGGCGCGGTGTAGCTTGGGCACTCGAAATCACGCTGGTGGTGGCCAGTGGAGTATTGCCTTTGGGAATTGGCGTTTATCTAAATTCGCGTGGTACTGAGCGAGTACCGCTTAGCCCAGTGCTAGCAGCTACAGAAAATGCTCTAGAGCGCACTCTAGATTTACCTGTAAGCTACAACAATCGTAATGTTGACCCACTAACTAATTTGTTTTGCTCAGCTGCCTTGCTCGCCCCCTTAGCACTAGGTGGTTGGCAGTTATATTTACTGGCAAAAACTGGCAGTACAACGCCTAAGCGGTGGTTAGGGGTACGAGTAATTGCCGATAGCGGTCAACCGCCAGGATTAGTGCGGGTTATGGTGCGTGAAGGTATTGGTCGTTGGGGTTTGCCGCTGACAATTGCTTATTATCTATGGCGCTCTATTGCTTTTCCTCATGTATTTATTTTTACGGGACTGGCAGGATTGTTAGTGTTGGGCGAGGGATTGCTCTACGCTTTGGACGACAAGCAGCAGGCGCTACATGACCGACTGGCGGGGACTATGGTAATCGATGGCTATCGCTACGGCGAGTCTGGTGAGCAGTGGTCGGCGCAGTCAGATGCCCATCCACTAGCATTAGCACCCGCCTCATCGACATCGACAAAAAATTTGTGGCAATGGATGCGTCTGAACCCAAGCTTTACCCTGTTGTTAGTCACCATTTCTAGCACAGCGGCGATTTTGGCGACTTTAGTTAGTACCCAAATTTATGCTCAAAATCAGGCAAATAACCGGAAAACTGAGCAAGTTAACGGTCAACAGTTTGTAGCGCTGCTCAAACAGTTAGATCCAGGTTCTACAGCCAGCTTAGATCAGCGGCGAGCCGCAATTCTGGCAATGGGCACTCTTGACGATCCGCAGGCGTTGCAGTTTCTGGTACAGCGTTTGAGTCAGGAAACTAATCCCAGTCTTTTAGAGGCGATTCAACAATCGTTAACTAGTGCAGGAACCACCTCCATGCCGTACTTGCAACAGTTGAATCAATCTCTATCTCACGATCTTGAATCTGTCCGCTTCAACGGGACACCTCAAGAAAGAGAATTACGCACCCAAAAATTGTTTCTCAGCCAGAAGGCGATCGCGAAAATTCTCGCTGTCTACAGTGGTAAAACCCATAATCTCGATTTAAATCGGACTAACTTGGGTCAAACTATCACTCCTCGTAGTAGCCCTTTTACCTTAGTGCTCGACAAAGTTGATTTGTCCGGCATACAGTTCAAAGGGGCGAATCTGAATCACGCCAGTCTACGAGCTGCGCGTCTGCGGGGACCAGGTGAAGATGGTCGTTGGGATACTTACGATGATTGGATCACTAATTTCAGTTATGCTCAGATGCAAGAATCAAACCTCAGCGACGCCAACCTCAGTCGCGTCTTGATGACTCGCACCGATTTGAGCCGCTCTACTCTGAACCGAGCCAATCTATCCAACGCACGTTTAAGTGGCGCTAACCTCAACAGTAGCCAGCTTGTTGGAGCTAATTTGAGTAACGCCATTCTGGAAAATGCCAGTTTAACCGGAGCCGATTTAGGAGAAGCTAATTTAAAAGAAGCGGATCTCGTTGCAGCTAATCTTCGCCGAGTTGTAGCATTAGGAACACAACTAACTTCGGCTAACCTCACTAATTCCGATTGGCAAGGAGCCGATTTATCGGGAGCCGATCTGACTTATGCCAATTTGACTGGAGCTAATCTCAGTGCAACTCGAATGACGAGTGCTAATTTACGCTCAGCTAAATTGAGAAATACTAACTTGCGAAACGCTGACCTGAGTTTGGTAGATTTACGCGGCGCGAAACTCGCAGGTGCTGATTTACAGGGTGCAATTTTTGTCTCTTTCAAGCAAAATCAAGGTGAGCAATTTGTCCAAGCACCAGCAGCTGGCTCTGAGTCAACTTTAGTCAAAGGTGTTGATTTTGGTGAAGTCAAAGGTTTAGATGCCAAGCAACTAGCCTACATTTGTACGCAAGGTGGGATTCATCCCCGTTGTCCTTAGAAGTGCCAAAATCTAAAATCGTGTGAGGAGTTGGGAAATGAAACGTTTTCAGTGTCTGTTATCAGTTTTAGTCGCTAGTCAACTGTTAATTACTGCTCTTAACACGCAATTAGCTTCAGCGCAAGCCGCCTATGGTAGCTATGTTGGTGTTGGAGCATCTGTAGGTTTGGGTGCTAATTCGCAGGGAGATGGTCGCGGTGTTTCGGGTGTAGTAGCGGCTCGTTACAAGTTGCTAGAATTGCCTGTTTCTGTCCGCGCCCAAGCTTATGTTGGCAACGGTTTTGCTGTCGTCCCCACGGTTTCTTACGATGTCCCACTGAACTGGCAAACTGATGTTTACTTAGGTGCTGGACTAGCTTTAGCTGGTGGTGGTCCTACGCCTGTAGGGGATAAAGTTAGTCTGGCGCTGCAACCAGGAGTTGATTATATCGTTCCTAATAGCAATACCGTTTTCTTTGGGAATGCGGTGATCGCTTTTGATGCCTACCGCAATGGTGGCGGGACTGCTTTTGCAGTACAAGGCGGCGTCGGTTTGAGATTTTAGAATTAAGGAAACGCGGAGGTACGCTCTCGGTAGCGCGGAGTAGCGCGGAGTTACTCTGCGTCCCTCTGCGTTACCTCCGCGCCCTCCGCGTTTCCCTAATTCTCGTTAACTGCGACTTGAACCCGTTCCTCAACAACTCTCACGGCGAAGGTCGGAATACTGACTGTTTCGTCGTCGAAGCATTGTCCTGTGACAAGGTTGAAGTTTTGCTTATATATAGGGGAGGCGACTTTGGGGATACCGTTGCGATCGCCGACTATTCCTCGTGACAAGACGTAGGCTTTGCTAAATGGATCGTAGTTACTAATTGCCAAGAATTCTGTCCCAACTCGGAAAATCGCTACTTGTTGATTTTCGACTAAGGCGCAGGCTCCTGTATTAGGCGCGATCGCATCTACTGCACAAATATCAACCCATTTTGTCATTAATGCTTGTACCATTTTTTTCCTTATACTAAGGCTTTTTCGTGTTCGTAGGCTGGGCGCAGTTGTCCTCTTTCTTCTACTTTGACAATACCGGGATCTGGTTGTGGTGAGTTGATAAAGTGTTGGAAACGGCTAACTTTTTCGGGATCGGCGATGGTTGTTTTCCATTCGCATTGATAGGTATTGACAAGTGTCTGCATTTCTGCTTCTAATTCTATGGCAATTCCGAGTGAATCGTTGATGACTACGGCTTTGAGGTAATCAATGCCGCCTTCGAGTTTGTTGAACCAGGTTGCGGTTCTTTCTAGTCGGTTGGCGGTGCGGATGTAGAACATCAAGAAGCGATCTAGATATTTGACTAGTGTTTCTTTGTCGATGTCTTCTGCTAGGAGTATTGCATGTTGCGGTTTCATGCCGCCATTGCCGCAGACGTAGAGGTTCCAGCCTTTTTCGGTGGCGATGATTCCGAAGTCTTTGCTTTGGGCTTCGGCACATTCTCTTGTACAGCCGGAAACTGCTGACTTGAGTTTGTGAGGCGATCGCAAGCCGCGATAACGTAGTTCTAATTCAATTGCTAAGCTGGTAGAATCTTGGACACCGAAGCGACACCATGTGCTACCAACGCAAGATTTGATTGTCCGCAGGGCTTTACCGTAACCATGTCCTGATTCAAATCCAGCGTCGATTAAGCGTTGCCAAATTGGTGGTAATTGATCGACTCGCGCCCCAAATAAGTCGATTCGTTGTCCGCCAGTGATTTTGGTGTAAAGTCCGAATTCTTTGGCGACGAGTCCGAGGACAATTAATTGGTCGGGTGTGATTTCGCCACCGGGTACGCGGGGGATAATGGAGTAAGTTCCATCGCGCTGGATATTGGCTAGGAAGGCATCGTTGGTGTCTTGTAAGCCAACATGAGGTTTTTCGAGAATATAGTCATTCCATACAGAAGCGAGAATTGACGCTACTGCTGGTTTACAAATTTCACAACCTCTGCCTTTACCATGTTGATTGAGGAGTTGGTCAAAGGTGGTGATTTTTTGGGTTTGGACTAAATGGTAGAGTTCTTGGCGTGAATAAGCGAAGTGTTCGCAAAGATCGTTTTTGACTTCGATCCCGGCTAGTTTCATTTCGGATTTCAGCAAATCTGTTACCAGTGGCATGCAACCGCCGCAACCTGTGCCGGCTTTGGTACATTTTTTGACGCTGGCGACATCAGTGAAGTTGTTTTCGCGAATCGCCGTACAAATTTGTTCTTTGCTGACGTTGTTACATGAGCAAATTTGGGCTGTATCTGGTAGGCTGTTGACTCCCATCCCGACTGCTTTACCTTCGCGAGGTGGTAACAGCAAGTCTTCCGGATGCGGCGGTAAGGCAATGCCGTTTTGCACGAATTGCACTAAGGTGCCGTAATCAGCGGCGTCTCCAACTAATATCCCGCCTAACAGTCGGCTGCTGTCGTGGTTCAAGACTAGTTTTTTGTAGATTCCTTTGGCTGTATCGGTGATGGCGATTTCTTTCGCCCCAGCCGTTTTCGCAAAGGCATCGCCAAAACTCGCTACATCTACACCCAAAAGTTTGAGTTTGGTTGACATATCGGCACCAGTGAAAGTACTAGTATGTTTTTCACTGAGGATATCTGCCGCTACTCCTGCCATTGTGTAGCCTGGGGCAACTAAGCCGTAGATGCGATTTTGATACAGAGCACATTCGCCAATTGCGTAAACATCCGGGTCGGAGGTTTGGCACTGCTCGTTAATCATGATACCACCGCGATCGCCGACTTCTAATTCGGCAGCTTTGGCGATGTCGTCACGCGGACGAATCCCGGCGGAAAAGACAATCATGTCTGTGGCTAACTCGGAACCGTCAGCAAATAGCATTTTATTAACTTTGCCATCCACGCTGACAATTTCTGTAGTTGATTTGCTGGTGTGGATTGTGACTCCTAATTCTTGGATGCGATCGCGCAGTACACTACCACCAACATCATCGACTTGTACTGGCATCAATCGCGGCGCAAATTCGACTACATGGGTTGTTAAACCCATATTCTTCAACGCATTCGCACATTCTAACCCAAGTAAGCCACCGCCGATTACTACCCCAACTTGACTGTCTTTGGCGTGTGCTAACATCGCATCCAAGTCGTCAATTGTCCGATAAACGAAGGTGCCTTGAGTGTCTTTACCGGGAATTGGGGGGACAAAAGGATAAGAACCTGTGGCTAAAACTAGTTTGTCGTAAGCAACTGTTAAGCCATTGGCGGAGGTGACGGTTTTTTCTTGGCGGTTGATTGTCGTGACGCGATCGCCGATATGAATCTCGATCTCGTTATCTTGATATAATCCTGGTTCTACTAGAGATAAATCTGCTGCTGTTTTTCCGGAAAAGTAGCCGCTGAGATTAACGCGATCGTAAGCAACGCGAGTTTCTTCACAAAATGTAATAATATTCCATAGATGATTGGAGTTTTTGGCAATCATTAGTTCTAAGAACTTATGCCCTACCATCCCGTTACCAATCACAATCAAATTTTTCTTGGCTGTCATATTCTACAAGCCCACTGTTTATTCTTTTGTTCTTAGCTTTGAAGAAATCAAATAAAAATTTAGTATATTTAGCTACAGATCTTTTGATTACATGCAGTCTATGCGTGCCGCTCATTCTGTTTTTGCATAATTTAGGTAAACAGAGAAAAACATATTTATAAAAATAGGAGCAAATAGAATAAGCTTCTACTTGCCCCTAATTGAGTGCTTGAGCTAATGGATGATAGTAGTTACAACCCTAATTACTAATAATTAATGACAAATAGTTAATCGTCCTTCTTACCAAAAACCATCTGGAGTACCATTGTTGTGCCTCCAGCTTGATGATATCTATCTCCCCAAGCACGAAGAATTTCGTCTAGTTCCGATAAAGCCAGATCTAAGCGATCTGCGGGAATATCTAGTTCTTCTAAAACTCGCATTACATTTGGTCTACGTTCTGCCCAATCTTTCATCAAGCGGAAATACCTAGCGGTATCCTCTACCATGATGTAAGTACGTTCTTCATCATCCGCTGGGGAGTAGGAAGCACGGGTCAAGGCGTAGAAAGGCATTCCCCAAGGCGAATCAATCCGGGTGACGGTTCCAGAGTAAATCAGGCGGCGCTTAATGTGTTCGGCTAGGGCTTCACTCAACGATTCGACGCGTCTTTCTTCTGGTAAATCTTCTTGGGATCGCCGGTGTAAGAACTCAATTAACTCGAAAAATTGGAAGGAATTGATCAGTTGGGCGTCCGGCAGATTCGGTGGTAGTTTCTGCTCCAGCAGCCGTTTATCATCACTAGTGAGGCTAGTTCCAGGAATGCGTGCTCGCCCTGGTATCCAAGGATACTGTTCGAGCCAAACATGGGGGAATTGAATCAGATAACGTGGTTCCTGAGAACCGAGCATCTTGAGAAGCTTACCCTCAGTTAATGCTTGTCTGACTTCTTCGACGATGATTTTGACTCGTTTCGGCTCTAGATGGTGCAAATGCCCCGTCATCCGGAGGTTTTGCCCTTGTTCCAAATATGTCATATATATGGCACATTTGGCCGCTGTTGCCGCCGCATCCAAAAACGCCCCATGCCTGTGCCCACTAGTCCGCATGGCACTAAAAGCCAAGTACAGCATGATCTGATCCATTGCACTGGGGCTAAGCTGTTTGATCAGATCGAGGTCATTGCTCATATTACAGACTGTTGACTTACAAGTTTACACACGTACTTAGTCAAAGGGAAGATGATTCCACCTGACTGAGGATAATGTCATTACAGAGGTTATCCGGCAGAAGTAAGTATTATACTTCTAGAATACTGACGAATTTATACTTAGCTAGGCTTGACGCTACTTGAATTTGAGACAAGCGATCGCGGGACTGAAAACGATTATTATGACACTACTCTGGGATAAATTGGCTCCTTAGTTGAGAAAGAGTGCCAGTTTCGTTCCAGACGGTTATATGTTCGTTGTCCGAGTCGCTTTTTTGCCTCACTCCTAGTCGTAGAAGCCTGATTAATCCTGATACTTTAGTATTTGCTCCCTGTTCTCGTCATTCTAGACTGATATCATCAGAATACTGCCAGAATTATCACTGACTTATTGAAATATAATTGTATTTAATATTACTAACAAAAAATAGAAGAATTACATATATAATTTATACTTTTATTTTCACAAAGATCGTCTTGCTGGCTTGTTAATCTGCGAAAACCGCAAATTAGCGCCAAAATTACTTAATTATCTGTAAATCAATCCTGGTTGACTAAATAGGAAAGGGAAAAGAAAAATGCTCTTCCCTTTCCCTACTCAAGCTAGCCTAACAGCCGACCTAGTGTCGCTACTCGTGCTGAATTATTTGTGAAGGATGAATACAAATTACATACTGACTGGATGTATTTACCGAAATTCCTCATGGGGGAGTAAAATCTCGCCACCAAACCCTTATTTTTTATCGATATAACTCAAAAAGTGTCTGAGTGCAATCACACAGAAGTGACCACATCATTCACATATTCCAATAACTCACGCCGTCCGCTACCCCGATGTTCAGGCTTCCGTGGATCTGTTATCGAAGATACAAATTCTTGGTGATGATTCGACAGTATGTTAGTACTGATACTTTTGTGGCTTTGGTATTCAAAAGCCATATAGAACATCACCATACCCGTCATCAAAAGTGAAGTAGTAAAACTCATAGTAGGTTTCCGCATCAGATCGTTCTAATACCTGATACGGAGTTTCTATGTAAGTGTCCGGATAAAATTGAAGAGACGGAAACTTTGATTTTAGTTATGGGGCTTCAGGTTGCGGGTAAATCTCTTCAACTATGAAATTTTGTAGCGAGTGATTCAGGCTACCCGCTACTGTCAAGGTTTGTTGATGTGCTAATAAACCTAACTTTTGTTCGACGTGCGCTCGTCTAGTAACAATTATCCAGATTTGACCTTGCAACTCAGTAGGCTGAGTAATTGCCAGACTGTAATCTTGACTACCTCGACGAATAAAAATCCCAGTATAAGTGAGTTGGGAGTGGGTCAGGGTATAGTCATAATCTGCCCGTTGCACCGTACCGTCGGCGGGGTAAGAGTTTGGGTTGTCTAGATAATACTGTTGCCAGCGCAGCCAATCAGGATGGTCAGGTGGTAAGTTGAATAGGGGTATTAATGCAGATGTTGCTCGACTATCTTGTAATAAAGCTAATTGCAGTATCCTCACAGGTAGATCCCGAGGCTGACAGTTGCGTTCAACACATAAGGCTGCAGCCATCCCGGCGGCTTGACCAATATTCATGACTACAGGCTGTAATCTGGTAGCACCATTAGCAATATGGGAGACAGAAATATTTTTTTCACACACCAATAAACCATCTGTGGTACTGGGAATTAAGCAACGGTAGGGAATTGTAAATGGTGTACCTGTCCAACGTCCTCCCCAACGAATCGATTTCGGTTGCAGAGGAAATTGCACACCAGGGTAATGGTGGTCGTTGACATAATTTCCGAGGGCGATCGCATCTATTTGTAAAGATGCAACCCTACCACCAGCTTGAGGTAAAATATCTTGCTCGCGAATTGTCGTAACTCCAATTAAACGGCGACTTTCGCGATAATAAGGATGCAAGGCAAATGCGGAATCGGCATGAGGAAAGATCCCCTTTGCCAAACCGTAGCGGCGACCGAATTGAAATTGGATAAAACGGGCGAAATTTTGGGTGTGCCAACGACACTCTAAAAGTAACTGCTGTCGCTCGGTATCGGAAGCAATCAATCTTCCTAAACCCTCACCATAATCATTACCACACTGCGGCCAATTCAGCATCAACAATCCCGAAGGCAAGCGTCCATAATTGAGAAACTGCTGTTCCTCATAACCATCTATCGCCCCGGCAAACTTCGCAGGATCGTCATTTGGGGCACTGATGATTTCTGGGGCAATTTCTTCGCCAAAATCCTGCATGAGTGCGACCCAAGTCGGTGCTTGGACAGGATACTCGAGTATTGCATTCTTCGTAATAGGGGCACTAGGTTCTCCCCATTCTGTCTGTAATTCCCAACCCCAGCGATAAGGTACATCAGCCATCGCCAGTAAGTCTCCCAATTCTGTAGCATCAAGAATAACTTTGGCTTTGACAGTCAATTGGGCAAAGCGGACTCCAGTCAGCCGATTGCCTTCTCGCAAAACTTCGAGTGGGACGCCGATAATCCACTGGAGGTTGGGTAACTCACACGCCCAATCAGCAAATATCTGGGCACCCATTCGCGGATCGTAACTAAAAAAGCTGACCCAGCAATTATCTAGCCCTTCTGGAGTTGCGCGTTGTTGTAGGGTTCGCAAAAACTCACCCCATAACCCGGTTTGCCAAGCTTCTAATTCATTCCCATCTGGTGCCGATACTCCAGCAGAGGTCAGCATTCCTCCTAGCCACGGAAATTCACTGACGATCATCGTTTTCGCACCGCGCCGTGCGGCTTGAATCGCCGCTGCTGTTCCACCTGTACCGCCACCGACTACTAAAACGTCTACTTCTGTCATGATTAAAGGATAATTTTCCACTGCAATAGCCTAAACAGTACTTAAGAGTGATAAATCTAAAATAGTTGCGAGGGAAAATGAAAGGTGAAAGCACAGGTATATAGAGGTGTGAATCAACTTTCTTACGAAGAGGTGCCAGTGCCGGTGCTTGAGAGTGGTGAAGTTTTAGTGCGGGTGCAGGTTGTTGGGTTGTGTCAGTCGGATATCAAGAAGATTCGTTATCCGTTGTATGCACCGCCTCGGATTTTTGGGCATGAAACTGCTGGGACAATTGCGGCTGTGGGTGACAAAGTTGAAGCGTGGCGTTTTGGACAACGGGTGGCGGTGATGCACCACATCCCGTGCATGCGTTGCGGTTATTGTCTGAGTGATAATTTCTCGATGTGCGATGTTTACAAGAATATTTCGACTACTGCTGGGTTTAATGCTAGTGGTGGCGGTTTTTCTGAGTATGTTAAGGTGCCGGCGCATATTGTGGAAAATGGTGGGCTGATTCTGATCCCGGATGATGTCAGTTTTGAGGAGGCTAGTTTTGTTGAACCGACTAATTGCTGTTTGAAGGCGGTGAAAAAGGCTCAGATTGTTCCTGGTCAAACAGTTTTGATTACTGGTGCGGGGCCGATTGGGTTAATGTTTATTATGTTGGTGAAGTTTTTTGGGGCGAAGGCAATTGCGACTGATTTGTTACCGTCACGGATTGCCAAGGCTTTGAGTGTTGGTGCGACTGCGGCATTTGATCCTCGTGATCCTCACTTTAGTCAGTCAATTCAAGATCTTACTCAGGGGATGGGTGTGGATACGACGATTTTGGCTGTTCCCAGTACTCAAGCTTTTTTTCAGGCTCTTGATTGTACTCGCAAAGGTGGCAAGATTCTCTTTTTTGCTGAGTTTCCTGATGAGGTGGAGATTCCGATTAATCCGAATGTTCTTTATCGTCGCGAGATTGATTTGTTGGGTAGTTATAGTTCGTCTTACCGTTTACAGAGTTTAGCTGCTGATGTTGTGTTTAATCGGCGCATTGATGTGCAAGCATTAATTAGCGATCGCTTTGCTTTAAAAGATTTATCTCAGGCTGTGGAAATCGCGATCGCGCCAACTCCTGATACCTATAAAATTCTGATTTATCCGTAATATTATTGAGATTTATCCTTTTTCATTTGACCAAAATCTCTCTTTGGGTACATTTTTTTCCAGTTTTTGGGCTTGTTATAGTTTGTATTAATCCTCTATCCTCAGATAGATGTCCCTTTCGTGAGATTAAACCAATCATGGACGCATCAATTCCTACCCGTGGACAATTAGAAAGAACCCTTTCTCAAAGGATTCAGGCTTTGTATCGAACTCAATTAGAACATCAACCAAGTCGAGTAACTTGCCAAATTTTTGATGAGAAAATCGCCATCATTTTGGAAGATGCCATTACCCAACCAGAACAAATTCTCGTCAGTACTGGTCATGAGGATTTGGCCGAAAAAGTGCGTTCTGGTTTGGATGAGGCGCTTCAGCCACAGTTAAAATCACTGATAGAGGAAATACTCGGAGTACCTGTAATTGATTTACTCAGTGATGCTAAATTAGATACTGGACGTACAGCTACTATTGCTGTTTTGGGCGAAAAACCCCATATCCGCCATCCGGTTTAAAGTCGATGATCCTGCTTGGTCTTGGGTTTCAAGTCTTCGGTCGAATTTTTAAAGAGCACTTAAGCTCCAACACCTGCAAAAATCTAGTCTCCCTTTGGCGATCGCAAATAAGGAAGAATGATTAACTCAAGTTCTTGTATTATATAAGGCTTTTTAATGTAATCTATACAACCACACATTAAAGCAGAATCCCGATCTTGCACTCTTGCCATTGCGCTGACAGCAATAATTGGGATTGACATTGTCTGACCATCTTGCTTTAACTTTTTTATCACTTCTAAACCACTCATATCTGGCAGCATCAAATCTAATAAAATTAAATCAGGCTGAGATTGTTGTGCTGTGATTAAAGCGGTTTGACCGTCCCTAGCACTGACAAAAGAGCATTTAAGCATTGCTAGTATTTGGTTCAACAGATCTAAATTATCTCGATTATCATCAACAGACAAAACTAGCGGGCGGGCTAAGTTGCAATGCTGATTCTCCGGCGCGGAAATTTGCGAATTCATCTTTTAGTTATTTTTGCTCAGTCATAGATGTCTGTACCGTCGCTGATTGCGGCGATGAAGATTTTATACACCTACAACGAGGCATCCTTTAAGCGGCGGATCTAATCGGCGCTGGAAACGGATTGGCTCGTAATAATTATTGCAGCTAGCTTGTTTTTAGTAATTTATACGAGTAAACACAAGTAAGTAGCTTACAGATTAACCGTTCATATTATACAACAAAACTAGGTACTGATCAAGAAAGTCATCATTTGTATATATTCCTTTAGGACGGTTCAGCAAAGTCTGCCTCTTGTTAATGTCTAAGTAATTTAATTAAAAAATATAAACCTTCTGTAATATCAACCTTATGGCAGATGACACATTGCAGCCAGATTATACCCAGTTAGAGCAATTGTCAGGACAAATTCAGCTTTTGTATTCAACTAACTTGGGTCATCAGCCACAACAGGTGGAGTGTAAGCTGTTGGAGCACACCTTAATCATCTCTGTTGAGGATTCGCTCACTCAGCCAGAGCAAATTTTGGTAGAGAACAACCATTACGAGTTGGCAAAACAAGTCCGGACAAGAATTCACGAAGCCATTGAGCCGCAGTTGCAGAAGTTAATTTCCCAAGCGTTAGGTGTACCTGTGCTCGATTTACTAATTGATTCTACTCTCGATACCTCTCGGACTAATATAGTTGCTATCTTAGCTGACGACTCTCCTGTGCTTATAGAGACAAAGTTGGTAAATGGTGAAAAATGACTGTTTCTAATTCTTCGAGGATGTAGGGTTTGCAGATGTAGTCATTGCAACCAGCAAATAACAGACGTTCGCGATCTTTCTCCCTTGCCAAGGCTGTCACGGCAATAATGGGAATTTGACTAGTTGTGGGGTCTTGTTTCAGGCGATGGACAACTTCAATGCCGCTGTAGTCAGGCAACATTATGTCAAGCAAAATCAGATCCGGCAAGTAATTTTGAGCTAAGGTAATTGCGCTTTTGCCGTCAGCAGCAGCGATAAAAGTACATCTTAACGGACTGAGAACTTCCATCAACAGCAGTAAATTATCTTCATGATCGTCTACTGCGAGAATTATTGGCAATCTATGCATAACGGATTGAACGCTGTCAAGTAGAAGTTCCAAATTTCTGCTCCGATGAGTGATTTTTAATTATTCATTGGAGGCATCCCCCTCAGCGGCGGTACGAAAGAGTACTCTAGTCCGGAGTGACTCTAGCCATGTAGCCGTTAAGGATTAGCCGAGCAGACGTAGTCCCTGCTTTTGTGATTGTACTGAATTTTTATCTTAAATGAAATTTTTGTAAAGAAATAAACAAGATTCGTTAATAAACGAGTAAACTTTAAATCTTTCGGAAATTAAATAGATATAGTATGAAATTGTGTAGCGAGAATGACACGCAGTTGTTATTAAAAGGGAGGCTAGCCAATGGCTATTGCCACGATTAATCCCGCAACCGGGGAAACACTGAAGACTTTTGAGCAGTTAACACCAGCAGAAATTACGGCTAAACTAGAGAACTCGCAACAAGCATATTTGCAGTATCATCAGACGACATTCAGAGAGCGATCGCAATGGCTAATTAATGCTGCCGAAATTTTAGAGCGAGAAAAAGCCACCTTTGGCAAGTTGATGACCTTGGAAATGGGTAAGCCATTAGCAGCAGCGATTGGCGAAGCTGAAAAATGTGCCTTTGTCTGTCGCTATTACGCCGAACACGCCGCCGAATTTTTGGCTGATGTCAAAGTAGAAACGGACGCCAGCCTAAGTTTTATCCGTTACCAGCCAATTGGGGCAATTTTGGCAGTCATGCCTTGGAACTTTCCTTTCTGGCAAGTATTCCGGTTTGCCGCCCCCACACTAATGGCAGGAAATGTCGGCTTACTCAAACACGCTTCTAACGTCCCACAATGTGCTTTAGCGATTGCCGAGATTTTTCAACGGGCTGGCTTTCCCGATGGAGTGTTTCAAACACTATTAATTGGTGCTAGCCAAGTAGCTGATTTACTAGCTGACGACCGCATCAAAGCTGCCACCTTAACAGGTAGTGAACCAGCTGGTGCTAGTCTCGCCGTCGCCGCTGGTAAAAATCTCAAAAAAACCGTGTTGGAATTAGGCGGTAGTGACCCGTTTATCGTTTTAGAGAGTGCTGATATCAAGGTCGCCGTCGCCACAGCCACAGCCGCCCGAATGCTGAATAATGGACAATCTTGCATTGCGGCGAAAAGATTTATTATAATTGAAGCAGTAGCCGACGAGTTTACCGCGCAACTAGTGGAAAAATTCGCCGCCCTGAAAGTTGGCGATCCGATGCAGAGTGACACCGACATCGGACCATTAGCCACCCCTGATATTCTCGAAGATTTAGACCAACAAGTGCAAGCTAGCCTCAAAAATGGGGCAAAAATCTTAATCGGTGGTCAGAGGTTGCATCGCCCAGGCAACTTTTATCCACCCACAATTATCACTGATATCCCCATTGATAGCCCAACAGCAAGCGAAGAATTCTTTGGCCCAGTTGCATTGTTATTTCGCGTCCCAGACCTAGATGCCGCGATTGCGCTGGCAAATGGCACACCTTTTGGCTTAGGTGCTAGCGCTTGGACAACAAACTTGCTGGAACGCGATCGCTTGATTGCAGAAATCGAAGCCGGGGCAGTATTTATTAATAGCATGGTTAAATCCGATCCTCGGCTGCCATTTGGCGGCATCAAACGTTCTGGATATGGGCGCGAATTGAGTATCCAGGGTATACATGAGTTTGTCAATGTTAAAACTGTGTGGGTTAAGTAATGATTGTGACGTGGAACCAAAAAAGTATATGAATACAGCCGAACTCTTAGTACAGTGTCTGGAAAACGAACAAGTCGAATATATCTTTGGACTTCCAGGCGAAGAAAACATGCATGTCCTCGAAGCCCTGAAGAAATCTTCAATCCAATTTATCACCACCCGTCACGAACAAGGTGCCGCCTTCATGGCGGATGTTTATGGCAGACTCACCGGAAAAGCCGGAGTTTGCCTTTCCACCTTAGGACCTGGGGCAACCAACTTAATGACAGGGGTAGCAGATGCTAACCTAGATGGAGCACCCTTAGTCGCGATTACAGGGCAAGTCGGCACAGACCAAATGCATATCGAAGCCCATCAATACTTAGACTTAGTGGCGATGTTTGCACCTGTGACCAAATGGAACACCCAAATCGTCAGACCGAGTAACACACCAGAGATTGTGCGAAAAGCATTCAAGCGATCGCAATGTGAAAAACCAGGTGCAGTCCATATAGATTTACCAGAAAACATAGCCGCCATGCCAGTTGTCGGCAAACCACTGCAAAAAGGACACCCCGAAAACACCTTCGCCGCCTTTAAAAGTATCCGCGAAGCCGCCGCCGCCATATCCGGAGCAAAAAACCCCTTAATCTTAGTTGGAAACGGGGCAATCCGTGCCGAAGCCAGTGACGCCGTCACCCAATTTGCCACCCAACTAAATATACCCGTTGCCAACACCTTCATGGGTAAAGGCATAATTCCCTATACTCACCACCTAGCCTTATGGTCAGTCGGTTTACAACAGCGAGACTTCATCAGTTGTGGCTTTGAAAACAGCGACTTAGTCATAGCCATTGGTTATGACCTAATTGAATACTCGCCGAAAAAATGGAATCCTGAAGGCAAAATCCCCATCATCCATATTGGCACAAACCCCGCCGAAACAGACAGTAGCTATGTTTCCCTAGTCGAAGTTGTCGGAGACATATCCGACTCCCTGATGGAAATCCTCAAAATAGCAGACAGACAAGGCAAACCCGAACCGCAAGCCATCAGTCTGCGAGTCAACATTCAAGCAGACTACGAAGAATACGCACAAGACGACGAATTTCCAATTAAGCCACAAAAAATCATCTACGACCTGCGACAAGTAATGGGACCCGACGATATCGTCATCTCCGACGTTGGCGCACATAAAATGTGGATGGCACGCCACTATCACTGCTACAGTCCCAACACATGCCTAATTTCCAACGGCTTCGCCGCGATGGGAATAGCCATACCCGGTGCAGTTGCTGCTAAACTCGTTCATCCTCAGCGTAAAATAGTTGCCGTCACCGGAGACGGAGGCTTTATGATGAACTGCCAAGAACTAGAAACAGCATTGCGCGTCGGCACACCATTCGTCACCTTAATCTTTAATGATGGCGGTTACGGCTTAATTGAGTGGAAGCAGCAAAATCAATTTGGCGAATCTGCTTTCGTCAAATTTGGTAATCCCGACTTCGTTAAATTTGCGGAGAGCATGGGTTTAAAAGGCTACCGCGTAAATGCAGCTAGCGATTTAGTTCCTATCCTCAAAGAAGCTTTAGCCCAAGAAGTACCTAGTGTAATAGATTGTCCTGTAGACTA
>Ga0209512_1000609_pt1 | contig 55663 bp, 57 predicted proteins | sample frozenSSSSmetaG_FD_184142 | JGI IMG/M metagenome (GOLD analysis project Ga0209512, IMG submission 184142) | Glacier valley bacterial and archeal communities from Borup Fiord, Nunavut, Canada, to study Microbial Dark Matter (Phase II) -... | ecosystem: Environmental > Aquatic > Freshwater > Ice >...
CCAGGCGGAAACGACGAGAATCCCGACGCCGCCGACGATCCAGGCGATGATGACCGGCCACATGCCGAAAAGTTTCGCCTCGATCCAATGGTTCAGCAGCAGCCCCAGCACCGCCGCCGGCATGAATCCGGCGATGATCGCAATCGCCAGCCGGAGGCCTTCCGAATCCTGGCCGAGCACGCCGCGGATCATCTGGAGCACCCGCTTTGAATAGAGCCCGAGCACCGCGAGGATGGCACCGCCCTGGATGCAGATCGCGAAGGCATCCGCCGCTGCTTTCGACTCCGCACCGCCGGTGCCGATTCCCATCAACCGCTGCGCCACGATCAAATGACCGGTGGAGCTAACCGGCAGATATTCAGTGATCCCTTCGATCACGCCCAGAATGAATGCTTGAAGTGGATGCATGATGAAATTTCGAGGAAGCTGGGCAAAGCCATCGCGCGGAGCAAGGCATTTGCGGTTGATTCTCCCGCGCGACCGGAGAATGGTTCGCCCGTGAGTCACCCACCATGAAAGTCCACTACCTGCGAATTGTTCGGCGGGCGTTTCGTGCACTTCGCCATAAAAGACTCCGCCATCGCCCGTGGTGGCAGAAGATCTCCAAGCCGCTCTTCCACCGCAGTTTGTGGGTGCCGTGCCGGGATACGGTGGCATCGGGTCTGGCGATCGGGCTTTTCTTTTCGATGGTTCCGTTCATCCCGCAGTCGATTTTCGCCGCAGTGCTCGCCATGCGGGTAAAGGGGAATGTTCCTTTCGCCATCGCCGCGTGTTTCATCAGCAACCCGTTCACCAACGCGCCTTTCTGGCTCGCCCAGATCTGGCTGGGGCAGTGGTTCATCAATTTTTTCTCACTGCCCATCCCCCATTTCGTCGCAAAAGTTTCGTTCCACCTGCCTGGCGTCGGCATTGCGTCCTTGAGCAACTTCATCGTCGGGTTCGTCACTTTAGGAACCCTCATGGCGCTTTGCGCCTATCCGCTGGTCCACCTGTTTTCCGCGATCCTGCCGCACCACCTGCCGGTCCGGCGGCGCGGCCTCAGGCACGCTTTGCCGGCTGCGGCCCGAACCGACGCGCCGTAACCGCCGCTCCGCACGGCGCTCCCAGCCGCTCCGGCCGGTCCACCACGGGAAAACGGAACGTCGTCACCTCGGCCATCGCCGAGTGGTTCAACAACCAGGCGAGCCCCACCGCGACGAGCCCCAGCAGGGTCAGCGCGCCCACGGCCAGCAGCCCGATGCGCATTGATCTGCCCGCTGGCACCGGTGCCTCGCGGAGTTCGAAATAGCGGTTGCACTCCTCGACGAGTTTTCCGGAAAGCGCTTCGATGTAGGCCTCGGGCGCAAGTTTCGGGTCCACGGCATCGATCGCACGGGTGATGAGCGCCGCCGTTTCGTGAGTCGGGATCAGGGCTTCAGGTTCCTTCGGCTCCGGAGAAACCGCGAGATCACGGCCGATCCCCACGCTGCGGCTGTCCGACTCGAAGACCACCACCAGGCCGTTCCCATCCGGCAGCCACGCCTGCCGGAGCTGCGCCGCGAGTTCGGGCGCGGAGGTGCCGATGAGCACCGGCTCGACCATCAGGCAGATCCGGTAGCCATGATCCGCCTCGAGTTTGCGGAACCCGTCGGAGATGCGCTTGAAGGCACCGCTGTCCTTGTGGAAAAACCCGCTCTCGTCGCGGATGCCGAAGTCCGGCGGTTTCGGCATGCCGTCCTTGGCCAGCCACTCCGGCAGCGCCTGACCCGGTGCCGGAAAAACCCCGGCCACCCAACAGATCAACACCGCCATCCAACATTGAAACCGACGCACCTTGCAGGAAACCTTTTATATTTCCGAATCAATGACAAGCGCGTTTCCCTCGGCCATCAGTGTCCGGATCTAACCACGGATTCATTCCACCCGGTTTTTGCGGATTCCGGCCGCATCTCCGCAGGCCTGAACTTGACCCCGTGCGAATCGCCTGACAGAAAGAAACGGAAACGATGCGCCAGACCGGCATCCGTTCCGAAAACCAACCATCGACTCATGAAAATCATCACACGACTTGGATTCCTCGCCACCGCAGGCGCCGCCCTCACCCTTTCCTCCTGCGCCACCGGCGGCAAGTCCCCGTCCGGTTTCCTCTCGAACTACAAGCAGCTCGACGGCGGCTACGGCACCGCCAACGCCGTTTCCTCCTATCTGAAACCCGGCGTTGATTTCAAAAAATATGACAGCGTGCTAATCGATCCGGTCACCACCGTCATCGCCACCCCCGGCGTCGATCCCGCCGTCAGCGCCCAGCTCGCCGCCTACCTCGGCAGTTCGCTGCGCACCCAGCTCGGCAAGGATCTGAAAGTCACCAGCGTCCCCGGCCCCACCACCCTGCGCGTCCGCACCGCCCTCACCGATGTCGCCGAAGGCCAGGCATCCGCCAAACCGGTGACCACCGTCCACGCCAGCCCAAAGGCCTCGCTCAGCGGCAGCCTTGGATCGGATGCCGTCGCTTCGTTGGTTTCCAAGGTCGCGCTTGAAGGCGAGGTCGTCGATTCCACCACCGGCGAGCGCCTTTCCGCCCTCACCGACCAGCGCCTCGGCGCGAAACGCGAGGCTACCACGAAAACCTCGTGGGCAGCCGTGCAGAGCGGCGTCAACCAGGCCGTCATCCGCCTGCGCGAACGCTTCGAAAGCGTGAAAAAGAACTGATCTCTCCAACACAAAACCCAGCAGCCCCGTCAGGTCCGCCTGGCTGGGCTTTTCTATTCGCTTGGTAAACCATCCGGAAGACGGTAACAATCGCCGCCGATGACCGACCTCGACGAGATCGCTTTTTTCGATTTCCAGGCGACGGAGAAAAGCGCCTCGCCCCGCACGCTGGCGAACTATCGGGACGCGCTGGCCGCCTACCGGAAATGGCGCGGCGACAAATTCACCGGCTGGCGCGCGGCCGAGGGCGATGATTTCCGCGACTACCTTTTCGCGCTGATGAAAGAGGGCTTCAAGCGGGCCACCATCCGCCTGCGCTTCGCCGCGCTGCGGTCGTTTTACAAATTCCTCGTCCTCCGCCGCGGCCTCGCCCGCAGCCCGGTGGCGGAAGTGCTGCTGCCGAAACCCGAGCGCGGCCTGCCGGTGGTGCTCACCATCTCACAGATCGACGAACTGCTGGGAATGCCGTTGAAACTCACCATCGACGCGAAATCCCCACCCTGGCTGCCCCTGCGCGACGCCGCCATCCTCGAACTCTTCTACTCCTGCGGCCTGCGGATTTCCGAACTGCTGGCGCTGGACGTGAAACATGTGGATTTCATCGGCGACACCCTGCGCGTCATCGGCAAGGGCTCGAAGGAACGCATGGTGCCCGTCGGCGGACCGGCGATCAACGCGATCCAGCGATACCGCCAGGAAGCAGCCGTCACTTCGGGGCCGCTTTTTCTCAGCAAGCGCCGCACCCGCATCACCCAACAGGCGGTGGACCAGCTTCTCAAAAAATACCTGAAACACAGCAGCATCCCGTTCTCCATCAGCCCTCACAAACTGCGCCACAGTTTCGCCACGCATCTGTTGGACGCCGGTGCCGACCTGCGCAGCGTGCAGTCCTTGTTAGGCCATGCGTCGCTTTCCACCACCCAGATCTACACCCACGTTACCAAGGAACGCCTCAAACAGGCCTACGACACCGCCCACCCCAGAGCGTGAAATTTCTCCATCCCTCCTTCGTGAAACTCTCCTGCGTCCTCAGCTTTTTCGGCCTCACCGCCTGCTCGACGCGGACTCCCCTGCCCCCTGCCAACGGCGGAAAAGACCCGCGCCTCGTTCTCGCGGAACGCGTCCGCTCCAGTCCGAAACCGGCGGTGCTGTTTGTCGGAAACAGTTATAGCTTCGGCCTGCCCAAGGCGTTTGAGAAAACGGCGGTTGAACATGGCAAGTCCGTGCGCACCGGCCATTCCACCAACGGCGGTTGGTCGCTCAAGCAGCATTCCACCAACCCCGGCACGCTCAAGAAAATCCGTGAGGGCCGCTGGGACATCGTGGTCATCCAGGAGCAAAGCGAGATCCCCGCACTGCCGCCGGGGAAACGGAATGCCACGATGTTTCCACCACTGCGCTCGCTGGTCACCGAAGTCAGGAACAGCGGGGCCGTGCCGGTACTCTATCAAACGTGGGGCCGCCGCGACGGCGACAAGAAACCGCGCCATGATGATTTCCACGCGATGACCGCCCGCCTGCGCGATGGCTACCGGGCGGCAGCGGAAAACTGCGGCGGCATGGTCGTCGTTCCGGCAGGTGATGCTTGGGAGCGCGAGAAGAACGCCGGTCGCGGTGCGGAGCTTTTCATGCCAGACGGCAGCCACCCGACGCCCTTCGGAAACGAAGTGACCGCGAAGACATTCTACGAGGCCCTTTTTGAGCGTTAGATCGACTGCGAAAGGGCCCCAAAGAACGCCGGAATCCCTCCACCGCTTGTGATCACGCTCACTCATCAATCGTGCGCATCGGTGTAAATCTGCCGGGGGAATGATTTGCTCTACCACGTCTCGCGCCACATGGTTGAACGCAATTAACACATGAAGATCCGAATTCTCCTGCTTGAATGAAACTCGTCACCCACCTCAGCTACTGGGACAAGGCGGGCGGTGCCGCGGTGGCCGCGTGGAGGCTCCACGAAGGTATGCAACGCTTCGGAGTGGAAAGCCGGATGGTCTCACGCCGCCGAATCTCGCAGGGGCCGGACGTTTCGTCGATTTCCTCGGATCTTTTCGAAGCTGCGGATGTGTTCTTCCAGCGGCGGGTCAGACCGACACAGCCTCCCGGAGCCACGTTGTTTTCCTTTTCCCCGACGACGATTCCACTCATGGAACACCCGTGGATCGCAGCGGCGGATGTCGTTCACCTGCATCAAGTGTCGGACTTCATCAGTCCTGAGGATATTGAACAACTGTGCGCGTCCGGCAAGACGGTGTTCTGGACTTTTCACAGTCAGTGGGCCTACACGGGAGGCTGTCACTATGTGGGTGGCGTCCGGCGTCTTCCCGAAGACTGGCAAGGCACCGCGCAGGTGGCCGAGCGGCTCCACCCGCTGGTGCTGATGGAGCTGGAACGCAAGAAACGGATTTTCTCCCGATCCAACATTCAGGTGATCGCCCCATGTGAATGGATGGCTCGTGAAGCGGCGGCCTCCGGAGTGTTCGCACCGGAAAATATCCACGTCGTGCCTTACGGGATCGATCTGGCGGTTTACTCCCCCGCTACCGCGGGAATGCCTGCGGCACAAGCCCGGGAGGAGAAAAGTCCGGTGTCCCTGTTGTTCGGCTGCCAGAACCTGACGGAACGCCGCAAGGGCTATCAGGAACTGCGGGAGGCGCTCGTCCTCTGCATGTCTGATCCCATTTTTGCCGAGGCGGCCCGGGAAGGACAGATCTGTTTGCGGACCTTCGGCTGGAAGCCTGTCGGGGAAATGGATCTGCCCATCCCCGTGACCCACGTCGGCGTCCTGGATGAGGAATCGGAAGTCGTCGGAATTTTCCGGAGTTCCTCCGCATTCGTCTGCCCGACCTTGGACGACAATCTTCCAAATGTGGTGATGGAATCGCTCGCCTGCGGTTGTCCCGTGGTGGCCTTCGCCACAGGGGGTGTGCCTGACATGGTGAAGCATGACCAAAACGGCTTGCTCGCGCCTCAAGGAGACGTCCCGGAACTCGCCCGCCTCCTGAAGGATTTCTGCCTGAATGAAGTGCTCAGGACGCGTCTCCGCGAGGGAGCGGCCGCCACCGATCTGACCCGCTGGTCATTGGAGGCGCAGGCGAGTCATATTCTCGGATTGTATGACTCTGTGCGCCCTGATTTGAAATCTAACGACACACGGCGCATGCCGGCTGCCCCTGCGGAACTGAATCTGGACGGACGAATCCTGCCACAGTTCGCCACCGAGATCGCCGGGGCGCTCGTCGAGGAGCGCCGGTTCCTGAAATCCTCGGCAGCGGCCACTGCCGCCGCGCAGAATCAAAAGATCAGACAGGCCGAAGACCGGATCGCCCGACTGAAACAGGAAAGTGATGCGAAAACCACCAAGGTGGCCGAGCTTTTGACAGAACTGCGAGCTATCAGGGCCAAACTGAAGCAGGCGAATCAGATGAAAAAGCAACTGAAGGTCAAACTGATTGGCTCGAAAGAAAAGATCCGGACTCTGAAACAGCACATTGCGAAAAACAGGCCCCTTTTCCAACGGATCTGGCGGTTCCTGCGGCGGTCGCGGAAATCCTGAGAGAGCGGAACCTGACCTCCTCAGCGGCGGTCTGAAAATGGCGGATGGGGATGGGACGGCTGGAAAAGTTCCAGATAGCCGGCGGTCATACGCTGGAGAGCGAAATTCTGTTGGATGTGTCCGCGTGCGGCTTGGGAGAGAGTTTCGCGGAGCGGCGGGTCGCCGGCGAGTTCCACCATGGCTTTTGCCAAGGCCGGGAGGTCGCGGGCGGGAACGAGGCGGCCGGTGAGGCCGTCGATGACCTGCTCGGACGCGCCGCCGATGTCGGTGGCGATGACAGGGAGTCCGGCGGCAAGGGCTTCGAGCGAGGCGTTCGAGCAGCCCGCCGGATCCGAGATCATGACGAAAACATCGCAGCTCTGATGGAAATCGGAGAGACCGTGGATTTCTCCGAGCCACTCGACCGGTAGTCCCTTAGCGCGTTGTTTCAAATCCGCCGCGCATTGTTCAGCGCCGGTCTCGATGCCGCCGGCGATGCGCAGGACGGCGTCCGGCAGTGATGGCAGCGCGAGGCGGAAGGCGTCGATCAGTTCATCCAACCGCTTCTGCGGACTGATCCGCGCGGCGGTGCCGAAAACGAAGGGTGAACCCGCCGGACGCGGCACGCGCGCGGGCGGCAGCGCGATACCGTTAGGAATCACTTTCACCGGAGCGCAGAGAGCGGCGGCACGCGGAGCTTCGGCCTGATACTTGACGACGAGGGTTTCCAACAGTTTTCCGTAATCCGCAGCGGTGCGGCAGGGAATGCCGGGCAGCGGGTTTTCCAGATAGCGGTCGAGCGAGGCGAACCACATTTCGCCGGGTGAGATGTCGTGGACCGGGGTGAAGGGCAGAGCGTCGGCGAGCAGCAGCTTGTGGGTCATGATCGCATTCCAAAAAAAAACGGCAGCGGGCGGCTCTGCGGTCATTTCAGATAGAATGAGCGCAATCGCTTTTTCGGGGTCAATCCATCCGGCGGGCGGCGGGACGAAGACGTCGATGCCGGATGCTAGCAGATCCTCGCGACCGGGCGTGGGATGTTCCGGGTATTCCTGCAGCAGGGCGACGCGGACTTTTCTGCCAGCCGCGTGAAACTCCTTGAGCAGGCGACGAAGCGAGGACTGCGCGCCGCCGGTGGATAGATTATTGGTGACGAACCAAAGCGTGTCGCCGGGTTTCTCGGGACGGCAGGCAGCCTGGCGGGCGAGGATCGCGACGCGGGAAGTCATGCGGTCGGTGGTGAAATCCCGCCAGATCACCTGATGGCCGGTCGGTGGTGGAGTGAGCAGTGCGTCGCCGATGGCTTTTGCGAAATCCTCCGCGGAGGCATCAGCGGCTAACAAGGTGATCGCCGGGTTTTTCCAAGCGAGTTCGCGGGTGCCTCCGGTATCGCAGGCGATGACGGGCAGGCCGGATGAAATCGCTTCGAGATGAGCGAGGCTGAGTCCTTCGTGGGCGCTGCACGAAACGAGGGCGTGGGCGTTTTCCAGGACTTCACGGACCGGGGTTTTTCCTTCGGTCCAGGTGATGAAGTCGGTGACGCCGTGTTTCACCGCTTCCCGATCGACGGCGCCACGGCAGTCCACGGCATCTGTCAGAAACTCGCAAACTTCCCCGGCGATGACGAGGCGGACGACGGGATCGACGATGCCACGTTCGGCGAGTTCGCAGCGGGTGGCGGATAGAATTTCAGGCAGACGCTCCATGCGTTTCTGCGGTCGGGGATTGGCGACGCAGGCGAGGGTGAATTCTCTGGCGGCGGGCGGGCGATGGAATTCGGGGAATTGGTTGGGATCGATGCCGTTCCAGACGGTGCGCACGGGAATGTGCGGCAGGGTTTCGCGCAGTTCGTTTTCCGCCGCTTGGGAGCAGGCGAGAAGCAGGCTGACATCGTCGCTTTCCAACGTCTCCCAGTCCTGCGGCCAGCCTTCGCGCGAGTTGTGGACCGTGGCGATCACCGGAATCCTGGACGCGGCGATGGCGCGGGTGAGCGCGGCGTTGGTGAGATGGAGGTGAAGCACGTCGGCACCGGTGGCGATGGCGGATTTTGCTAGATAATCCGGACGCTCGTGGCGGGACAGGAGGGAAAGATCGAGCAGGTCCGGCGGCGCGGGTAGCGGCGTGCGGTGAGTTTTCCCCAAACTGACGAGGCAAGAGCGGACGCCGTGGCGCGGGAGGTTTTCCGCGAGATCGCAGGCGATGCGCTCCGCTCCGCCATGCTGGATGCTGGTGACGACCTGCATCACGAACAGGCGCGGATCGTCCGGAGCGTGGTCGAGGCGCGCCCAGTGGACGACGAGCGGAGTTTCTTGGAACGCTTTCCCTAGCAGCCGTGCCATCGCGTTGCGGCCGGACGAGTGCCATTCACAGAGCGGTGGCGGCAGGTCGTCTGTGGGGAAATGGCCGCCGTGGAGGGATTGGAAACGTGACCACGCCGATCCATCGTCCCACCGGATGGAAAGCCCGACCCCCATCAGACAGCCCGTGGCGGGCGGCGGACGGAAGCTCGTCGGATCGTGGATGATGATACCGGCGCGGAGGATCAGGCAGGGTGAACCGTCATCGGTTTCTCCGCGGGTTAGAATTTCATCGAATCCGGCGGCTTTCAGGCTGCGGACGCTGCGTGCCGCCAGCCAGGGCCGGCGAGGGTCCGCGAGGAAAACAAAGGCCCGCATGGTTCAATAAGCGGACGGCCTGAACGGAGGGCGCTGGGATTGGGAATGCATCGCACCATGCATGGAACTGAAAGGCGGCGGGCTGGAACCCAGCGGGGGCGGTTGCGCTCCAGAGCCGGAGATGGTGACTTTCTCAGGACGCACCCCGGTGAAGACGAACTGGCCCTGGCTGCTGGGTTGATAGACGAGGGTATGCTGCTCCATCACGCCGTTGACCAGATAGCTCAGATGGACAGGTGTGCCGACCGGCCAGTCCGACTGGATCCAGAATCCGTTGTCCACCATCCGCACGCCGCGCTGCTGGTTCATCGACGGCGGCACGGGGCGGGACGGCATGGAGCGATTGGACGATGAGGAACCACGCCGGATGGCGAAACGGATGAGGGCGGCCACCAATGCGATGGGGATGAGAAGGCAGAGCCATCCCGGAATCATGTGCTCCACTTGATCGATGGACCCGGCGGTTGAATGGAACGAAAAGCTGCTAGGAACGGGAAGAGGAGCGGACTCTTCCAAGATGGGAAGATGGATCGGAGCTGCGTCCACCGGCACAACAATGGCTGGAGCGATGACATCGGTATCACAAACAATGCGGAAACCGATGTCCGCGTTGCGGCTGCGGGGATCGGCGCGGAAGCGGGCGGCGCTGCGGGTGTTTTTCGGATCGCGGTTCCAAGAGCCGCCACGGAGGACGCGGCGGGATTTGTCGCTGAGGTTGGGATTTTCCTGACGGGGATCGGTTAGCGCGTTCGGGTCGTAGGGGGCATACCAATCGAGACACCATTCGGAGACGTTGCCGCCGATGACGAGACCCCATGCGTTAGACGGTGTGGAATCGGCGGGATGGGTGCCGTTTCCGGAATTCCCCTTGTGCCAAGCGGTGGTGGCGGAACCGGACGGCCATGGCGTGGTGGTGCCGGCGCGGCAGGCGTATTCCCACTGGGCTTCGGTGGGCAGGAGTGTCCTGCGGTGCGCTTTTTTCTCCAGCCATTTGCAGAAGGCCTGGGCATCGGGATAAGTGACCAGGCAGACCGGGTGGGTGGCGTCCTGCGGGAAGCCGGGGTTTTTCAAGGTAAAAGTCTTGCGCTGGGTGAGCGCGTTGCCATCCCAACCGTAGCCGCCGCTGTTTCCCACTTCAGCCTCGGTGCGGTAGCCGGTCTCCGCGATGAAGCGCTCCCATTGGCCACGGGTGATGGTAGTGCGGGAGATATAATAGGAATAAGTGAGGCGGACGAGGCGCTGGTCCTCATCGGCCCCCCGCCCCGGTTCGGTGGGAGGCGAGCCTTGGGTGAATTCTCCGGCAGGGACGAGTAACAGATCGATGCCGGTGCCGGCCCCGAGATCGAGACGGATCGCGGGTTCGGCCGCGCGGGCGATGGAGGTGAATCCGGTGAGCAGAATTCCAAGCCAAAGTGCTTTCATCGTCGGGACGCTATGACGGTATGCAGTGAGCGGGCAATTATTCAATTGCCCGCCTTTTCTACCGTGATGGCGGCTCAGCCCGGATAGTCGCCGGAGATGTAGCCCTGAAGCTGTTGGATGGTGTGGCGCTGGGATTGCATGACCCAACTGACGAGGTCGCCGATGCTCACGAGTCCGACAAGCTGGCCGTCATCCACAACGGGCAAATGGCGGATGCGGTTGCCGGTCATGAGCTGCATGCACGTTTCAATGCTGTCCTTGCTGTGCACGGTGATGGCGGGGCGGCTGAGGATATCCCCGACCAAGGTGTCGCGCGAGGTGCGGCCCTGGAGCACCACCTTGCGACTGTAGTCCCGTTCCGATAAAACGCCGATGACTTGGCCCTCCTCGACGGCGACGAGCGCCCCGATGTTTTTCTCACCCATCAGGTGGATGGCTTCGTAAACGGTGTCTCTGGTGTTGGTGGTCCAGATTTGGCCGCTCTTGTTGTGCAGTAGGTCGTAAACAGTTCCGTGTATTTCCATGGGTTGCTCCTTTTTGAAGTTCTATGACACTGCGCCACCGATTTTGATGCGTCAAGATCTCAGAAAGACTTCTTTCGGAGTTGCGGGACGTGGCGCGGCCGTGGCTTGATCGGGGGCGTGAAGGCTTACCTGGATTTGATGCGCGATGTCTTGGAACACGGCGAAGAGCGCTCCGACCGGACGGGGACGGGGACGATTTCGGTGTTCGGCCGACAAGCGCGCTACGACCTGCGGAAGGGATTCCCCTGCGTGACGACGAAAAAGCTGCACCTGCGCTCGATCGTCCACGAGCTGCTGTGGTTTCTCAAAGGCGAGACCAACACGCGCTATCTGAAGGAAAACGGCGTGACGATCTGGGACGAGTGGGCGGACGCCGAGGGCGAGCTGGGACCGGTTTACGGAAAACAATGGCGGGCGTGGCCGACACCCGAGGGCCGGACGGTGGACCAGATCCATCTGCTGATCGATGGACTGTTAGGCAATCCCCATTCGCGGCGGCACATTGTTTCCGCATGGAACGTGGGGCAGATCCATCAGATGGCGCTACCGCCGTGTCATTTGCTGTTTCAATTCTACGTGCATGAACCGATCGCCGGGGGGAAACCGGGATTGTCCTGCCAGCTCTATCAGCGCAGCGCGGATCTGTTTCTGGGCGTGCCTTTCAACATCGCGTCTTACGCCCTGCTGACGCAAATGGTCGCCCACGTCTGCGGCTACGAGGCGCGGGATTTTGTGCACACCTTCGGCGACCTGCACCTTTACTCGAACCACATCGAACAAACGAACCTCCAGCTCAGCCGCGAGCCGCTGCCGCTGCCGACGCTGTGGCTCAATCCGGCGGTAAAAAACATCGATTCGTTCACCTTCGACGACATCCGTTTGGAAAATTACGAGGCGCATCCACACATCAAGGCGCCGGTGGCGATATAAGGGCATGTTCCGTTACGAAAATCGCGGCGACGAGCTGATCACCAAAGCGGCGTTCATCGGACGGCTGCTGCATTCCATTTTTGTGGTCGGCCTGTTCATCGGGGTGGCGCTGGGCGCGGGGATGCTGGGATACCGGGAGCTTGAGGGGATGTCGTGGGTGGATTCGTTTTTGAACGCATCGATGATCCTCGGCGGGATGGGGCCGGTGGATACGATGAAGACGGACGGTGGGAAAATTTTCGCGGGGATCTACGCGCTGTTTTCCGGGCTGGCCTTCCTAGTGATGGCGGGATTTCTGTTCGGGCCGATCGCGCACCGGATTCTGCACAGTTTCCACTACGATGCCGACGAGGAGGGGAAAAAACCATGAGCCTGCAACTGACGGCGGTGGTCGCCATGACCTCGGATCGGGTGATCGGTAGGGCTGGCACTCTGCCGTGGCATCTCCCGGAGGACCTGGCGTTTTTCAAGCGGACCACCTCCGGCCACCCGATCGTGATGGGCCGGAAAACCTACGAATCCATCGGCCGCCCGCTGCCGAAACGCCGGAACATCGTGCTGACCCGCGACCGGAGCTGGTCGGCGGAAGGGGTGGAGGTGATCCATTACGCGGATGATCTCGCGATACTGCCGGGATTGGACGGCCAAATTTTCATCATCGGCGGAGCGGAAATCTACGCGGCGTTCATGCCGGCGCTGGACGACCTGCTGGTGAGCCATGTTTTCGAGACACACGAGGGCGACACGCGGTTTCCGGTTTTCGAAAGTGATTTCCCGGAATCGGAAATCCTGGAAACCCATTCCACCTTCGAGGTGCGGCGGCATTTCCGGCGGAGCAAGGTCTGAGGCAGCGCCCCTGCCTCTGCCAGTTTCGGCTTGCAAGTGAAATCCTGCGGCTCTAAAAGCTGCCCGCACAGCTTCTGACGAAAGAAAGGAGTGGGTCTCGCACCCACTCTTTTGCGTCTCCAGACATCAGCAGCGATTGCACCACCGCCCGCCATGACCAACGATATCGTCGCCCTCATCGAGTATTACGAAAAAGAAAAAGGCATCGACCGTGAAAAGGTCGTGGCCGCGCTCGAGTTCGCTTTCATTTCCGCCTATCGCAAGATGGTTCCAGGAGCCGACGCCATCGAAACCATGCGCGCCGCCGTTGATACGAAAAAGGGCGAAACCAAGATTTATGCCTCGCTGACGGTCGTGGCCGACGAAGAATATTCGGACAAATTCAACCAAGTCCCGATGGCCACGGCGGTGAAGAAAAACGCCGAAGCGCAACCCGGTGACATCCAGGAATTCAACGTCACTCCCAAGGATTTCGGCCGCATCGCCGTGCAGACCGCGAAGCAGACGATGATGCAGCGCCTCCGCCAGGCGGAGAAGGAAATGATTTACGAGGAGTTCAAGGACCGTGCGGGCGATGTCGTCTCCGGCACCGTCCGCCGCTTCGAGCGCAATGATGTGATGATCGACCTCGGGAAATTCGAGGGCATCATGCCAAACCGAGAGCGCGTCCAAGGCGAGGACTACAACATCGGCGACCGCATCCGCGCTTACGTTCTCGCAGTTGAAAACGAAGGCCGCGGCCCGGAAATCATCCTTTCACGCAGCCATCCGAACTTCGTCCGCCGCTTGTTCGAGGCCGAAGTGAACGAAATTTCCGACCGCACCGTCGAGATCCGCGCCATCGCCCGCGAAGCCGGATTCCGCACCAAAGTCGCCGTCTGGAGCACCGACCCGAAGGTCGATCCCGTCGGAGCCTGCGTCGGCATGCGCGGTGCCCGCGTCAAAAACATCGTCCGCGAACTCAACAACGAGAAAGTGGACATCATCCGCTGGAGCGATGACCCGGCAGAACTCGTCCGCGAAGCCCTCAAGCCCGCCGAACTCCGCTCGATCACGGTCGATCAGGAAAACCGCACCGTCCACGTCACCGTCGACGAAGCGGACCTCAGCAAGGCGATTGGCCGCAAGGGCCAGAACGCCCGCCTTTCCTCCCGCCTGATGGGCTGGGACGTCCAAGTCCGCCGCGACGAGTCGAAGGAAGAACAGTTCAAGGAAAAGATCGGCGGCGCGGCCCACACCCTCGCCGACCAACTCGGCATCACCGACGAGCTCGCTAACAAACTTACCCTCGCTGGTGGATTCAACCCCGAACTGGTCATCGACATGCCGGCCGACTACATCGCCGCCGCCCTCGAAATCACCGAAGAAGCCGCCGAGGCCATCCTCGTCCGCGCCCACGGCATCGTCAGCGGTGCCGCCGTCACCAACGACTAACATTTCCCAACATTATTCCCACTCCATCGATTTCCCCAACTCTGCAGACAGCCCGGATGCCCGAAAATAGCGATAGCTCTCCAAAAAAAACCAAGGTCCTCGATCTTCTCGACACGACCAAGAAGCCTTCGCGCCGCGAGCGCCAGCGAAAGGATGCGGAAGTGGTACCGCCCGCACCCAGCGCCCTCGATGAGAAAAAGGCCAACGCTCTCGATCTCTTCGCTGACGAGAAGAAGGCCAAGGTCCGCAAGACCGCCCGCACCGGCAAGGCCGTGCTGGGAACCATTTCCAAGATTCTCGATAAGGAAGACGCGGACTTGGTCAAGGAAGCCACTCCGGCACCTGCTCCGGTCGCTGCCGCAAAACCGGAAGCGGTCGTCGCTGAAGCCGCCGAAGAGGAAATTTCCGATGATCCCAAGCTGATCATCATCAAGCCCCCGATCCTGATTCCTGATCTGGCCGCCCGCCTCGGGTTGAAGCCGTTCAACATCATGGCGGACCTGATCAAGATCGGCGTCTTCCCTGCTCCTAACCAACCGTTGGAGCCGGAAATCGCCGCGAAGGTCTGTGAAATCCACGGTTTCGTCTTCGAGCGTGAAAAGCGCGACAAGGACAAAGGTTTCCACAAGGAAATCGAAGTCATCAAGGAACCGGAAGCGCCCGTCAAGGAGCCTGAGGATCTTCTCAAATACCGCCCGCCGATCATCACGATCATGGGCCACGTCGACCACGGCAAAACCTCGCTGCTCGACTACCTCCGCAAAACCAAGATTACCGCCGGCGAAGCGGGTGGCATCACCCAGCACATCGGTGCCTATCAGGTCATGCACCATGACCAGGAAATCACCTTCCTCGATACTCCCGGCCACGCCATTTTCTCCGACATGCGCGCCCGTGGTGCCGACATCACCGACATCGTCGTGCTGGTCGTCGCCGCCAACGACGGCATCATGCCGCAGACGCTGGAAGCTATCAAACACGCCAAAAAAGCGAAGAAGACCATCATCGTCGCCATCAACAAGTGCGATCTGCCGTCCGCCAACGTGGACCGCGTGAAGTCGCAGCTCGCTGAAAACGGCCTGCAAACCACCGACTTCGGCGGTGATACGGAATTCGCCGAAGTTTCCGCCCTCACCGGCAAGGGCATGGACGACCTGCTCGACCTCATGGCCCTCCAAGCTGAAGTCCTCGAACTCAAGGCCAACCCGAAATCCACCGCCCGCGCCGCCGTCATCGAGGCCCGTGTGGTGCCCGGCCGCGGCACCACCGCCACAGTCATCATCGAGTCCGGCACACTCAAGGTCGGCACCCCGTTCATTTGCGGCCCCTACGCCGGCAAAGTCCGCTCGCTCATCAACGACCGCGGCGTGGCTGTGAAGTCCGCCCACCCCGGCATGCCGGTGGAAGTGATCGGCTTCGAGGAACTTCCGAACGTCGGCGACCATCTCACGGAGATGAAAACCGAGCGTGAGGCGAAGGCCCTCGCCGGAGAACGCCAGGAAGCCCAGCGCCTCGTCCGCCTCAAGCCGCAGCACCGCAACCGGATGGAGGATCTCTACTCGATGGTCCGCGACGGTGGTGGCAAAGCCCAGCTCAAGCTCATCCTCAAGTGCGACGTACAGGGTTCGGTCGAAGCGATCAAAAAAGCCGTGCTCGCCATCGAGTCGGAAAAAGTCGAGTCCTCCTTCATCACTGCCGCCGCCGGCCCGATCACCGAGTCCGACATCGCCTATGCGGCATCGACCGACGCAATCATCCTCGGTTTCAACGTCAAGGTGGAGGCCAAGGCCGTAAAATCTGCCAAGGCCGCGAACGTGGAAGTGAAACTCTACTCGGTCGTTTACGAACTCATCGACCAGGTCCGCGAGGCCATGCTCGGTTTGCTCGAACCACTCACGCGCGAAACCGTCATCGGCCACGCCGAAGTCCGCCAGATCTTCAAGCTCAACCGCGGCCGGGTCGCCGGATCGTTCGTCACCGACGGCCGCATCCACCGCAAGGCCCACGCCCGCGTCATCCGAGGCGGCATCCCCGTCTTCGACGGCCGCATGTCCACGCTCCGCCGCTTCAAGGACGAGGTCGAGGAGGTCCGCACCAATTTCGAATGCGGTATCCGCCTCGGTGAATTCAACGAATACGTGGAAGGCGACATCATCGAGTGCTACAAACTCGACAAGGTCCCGCAAACGCTTTGAAGAAGTTGAGAGTCTTTAGTTGAGAGTTGAGAGTCAGAAACAGACTTTCGCGGGTCTCTTCTTCTGAACTCTCAACCATCAACTCTCAACTCTCAACTTTCCCAATGTCCCGCCGTCTTGACCGCGTAAATGAACTGCTCCGCCGGGAGATCGGTGCCATCATCCAGAAGGATTACGAATGGCACGGCAAACTCGTGACGGTGGCCGAGGTCGAAGTGACCCAGGACCTCAAGGAAGGCAAAGTCTGGACCAGCGTGCTCGGCGGAGACGCCGGACCGGTGATTTCCAAGCTCAACAAGGAACACGGTTCAATCCAATCCAAGGTCATGAAGCGCGTGGTTCTCAAGTCCACGCCCGTCCTGCGTTTCCTCCACGATGCCTCTGCCGTCCGCGGCGTCAGCATCGTCAATCTGCTCGAAGAAGTGGACAAGCTGCCGAAGGCACCGCTTGAGGACTGATTAGGATTTCTGAAATTCCGGCGCACTCCGGACGATCAGGTTTGAGAAAATGTTCGGAAACTACGTGGTTCCAAGCTCATGGGAACGGAGCATGCCGACGTTTTCCCATGAAGATTCCGTAACCCCTTCATTCCCAAAGTCTGGACTCCCGAATTGCCGCGGCCTCTCTTTCGCGCAACATCAAAATCTGCGGATCCATCGCGTTTCCAATGACTGGAACACCGGAAAGCCGGTGCAAAAACCCCCTTGCCATGACGTGATCGCTGGTTAGTTTCCGGCGATTGTTACCGAAAAGATGTTTTCCCCCTCGGTCATTTTGCGGCATCTCCCGGTGCCGTTGATCCCGGCGGCGGCGGATCTCCTCAGTGACGAATCATCCAAATCCCCTACCCCCCAGGCACCACGATATGAAAATGCAAGCCACCCCGGACTCCTACCGCGACGCCATCCTGACGGTCTACGACACGCTCGAACCCGGCCAGACCGATTCATGGAATCCGCTCTACAGTGACTATCAGCTCACCATGCGGTTGAGCCTGCTTTTCCTTGCCCGAGAATCGATGAGACAGGTCAATCTCTCCATCGCCTCGATGGACGTCCTCGACATCGGCTGTGGCACCGGACGCGCTTCAAGAATGTATGTCGACCTAGGTTTCCGTCCCGAACAGATCACCGGCATGGACCTCCGCGAGGGCACCGTGCGGGCGGCCAGCCAGCTCAATCCCTCCATCCAATACTTCACGCAGGAGGAACTGCTCCAACAGCCGCCGAAACTCTATGACTGGATCTCCCTCGTGACCGTCGTCTCGTCCGTTTCCACCGATGAGGACCGGCGCTTCGTGATCAAACAGGCGGATGCGCTACTCAAACCCGGTGGCCACCTTTTCTATTACGATCTCGTGAACGCGAACGCCTTCGCTGGCGGCGACTCCATCAATCCCGCCCGCTTGTTCGACGGCTTTGAAATCATCTGGCATCCCCGCGTCAAGGACAGCCACTTCGTTCCGCTGCGAGAAAGGTTCAGGATGCTTTCCCTCTGTTATAAAAAGAACGACCCGATGTGGAAATACTGGCTCAAAGGCATTCTCGGTCTCGGCGGCGCAAGCCATGAGTCGATCCTGCTTAGGAAGAACGGCGGCTGAGCCATTCTCGGTTCCGTCACCCTGAAGCGGAGGGAAGCGGGATTTCTATCAATTCATCCGTGGTTTTGCGGGAGTTTTCATCTTCCGGGACCAGCCACGGCTGCCATTGATCAAGGCCGCCTTTCGTCTTGCTCGATAGCCTCGAACAAACTGCCGACTGGCTGACTTACAGACCGCAGGTAAAACACCCACTTGACGAGGTGGCGCGTGAAATAGGCAGGATGCCCGTTGGTTCCCAGTTTGGGTGCGAGGCGGTTCCATGCCTCCACCGAACCAGGGCTGACGGTTGGCTGCGCCTGGAACCACGCTCTGAGAGCGGCATCGTCTGCGGCTGCGGCGACCCCAGCCAAAAAGCGACGACGGGAAAGGCCAAAATGACGAAGAAAAAAGCCATCCACGCCGATAGAACTCCCGAAAGCCAAGCGGTAGGACAGAGATAACTCGCCCGCGAGGTAGGCGCGGGCTTTGGCTGCGATGCGTGGCAACCAGCAGCAATCTTCGAGACGGTCTATGGGAAGTGGAAGTTGCATGGTGTTTTGCAGTGTCGAACAACTCAAACTCTGCGACGGCCTCGGCGGCGCGGGCAGCGCGCATGGTTTATCCGCGGTCGATTCATCTGCGCCTCCTCGAAACAAGGGGTGCCGCCCGGACAAATTTATTGGCTACAGAATCCTCCAGATTCCACCGACCCATCTCGGCATACGAGACAGGCGACCAGGAGTTGAGCGCGTCCGGCCAGTCGGCGGAAGCGAAGGGAGGCTCGGCGATACCCCGGGGGGTGACTGCGGCCCGAACCAGCGTCCAGCGAAGCGACGCAAAAACGCCCTTGCCGAGGGCATCGACGACGGTTTGCTGTTCAGCAGCCCCACGACCCATGTTGCGCGGCATCCACGAGAAGAAACGCATGAGCCGGCTCGCCGGCATTCCCGGCAATGAGTAAAGCAGTGTGTTGATCATCAGGATGCGGTCCACCCCAGCAGCCATCATGGATTCCTTCACGGTAGCCATGTTCGCCGAGAGCAGTGCGCTGCGATCTCGCGTAGTCGCCGTCACCCCGAGGGCGGTGAGCACCGCGTCTGTCCCGGAAAATGCGTCTGCGAGAGCAGCCCTATCAGACAGAGACCCAACAACGACAACACGCGAGCGGCCCGGCACATCGGTGATGCGCTCCGGCCGCGAACGGACGATGGCAGTGAAGTCGATTCCCTCGGCGCGGCACACGCTGAGAATGCCTTGTCCGAGACCACCTGCCGCCCCGATGACAGCCACATGACGAGGCAGTCGTCTTGATGGGTAGGTTGTAGCTGTTGTCATCATGGTTAGACCGCGCGCGATGGCCTCCGAATGATAATCAGCACGGACAGGTAGGCGGCCGCAACGACATCGTAGGCAAGACACCACCCCGGCCACCATACGGGGACACCGGGGTTCGCGATCACCGCGTGATGAAAGAAGTCAAAAACTCCGTGAAGTGCCAGGCCGGCAACCACGAGCCAAGGAGCCTTCTTCCGGAACCCAACCGCAGCCATCGTCACAAACGCGAATGCTGGAATGGTCTCAGCGAGAAGGGAATCTCTAGAACCGGCCATCATCGCGAAAAGGAGGTACAAGGCGGCAATGACGATCAACACGACCGGGTAGAAGCTGCGCTCCTTGTCGAAGCCAATCACGGTGGCGAACAATCCAACTCCAAACGCAGCGATGGTTCCAATGACGTATTCCATATTGTTTATTCAGGACGTGTTAGCCAAGTGGCATAGACGATTGGATGAGGCTTGTCACCTTTCAAAACCAGCGGCGCATTTTGGCGCGATGCACGGCAAACTCCTTGCCAAACAACGAGGCGAGAGCTTTTTCCTCCGGACCAATTTGAAACAGGTTCATGTAGGGGACGAACAACGGGACGAAAACGACGCCGACGGCATTGGCTAGAAACACCGCCCATCCGACCAAGGCGATCATTGCCCCGAGATACATGGGATTGCGCGTCAGCCGATAGACGCCGGACGTCACGAGCGCGGAGGCTCCTTCGGGCTTCAACGGGTTGACGGTGGTTTTCGCGTGCCGGAATGAAACGACGCCTGCGATGGCAATTCCGAAGCCAACCACGGCAAAGCCGAGGGCGGTTGCAAAGCGGGCGGGCATCGGAAACCCCGCCGCTGGCGCAACACGTGAGCCCAACCACATGAGCGCGGCGACAACGGCGAGCACAACGACTGGCGGGATTTTCAGTTCAAGACAGCGCTTTTTCATCGGCCTAATGGCGGTGCTTTCGGAGGTCAGTCTGTAGGAGCCGGTTGGGGCATGAATCCGGCTCCGATTCCCGACCACTTCCTCGGCCGTCTTGAGGCTCGTTGTAGAAGCTGGAGCTGATGAATTTTTCGAGGCGTGACTTATTCTTGTGCTCGGTTCCCAATTGGGAGTGGTCCGCGGTGAGGATCTTCTGGAGGGGACTCATGGAAAACAGGGAAGCTAACGAATGGCCGGGAGGAGAGGCGGGGGAAATTTCCCGGAATTGGTAGGTGCGAGGGGTTCAAGAGCATGGGCTCTTGTCGAGCGACGCGAAGTGGTACGTTCCCACGAACGACTCCGGATTTCACAATCAAGCGTCCCCGCCGGTCACACGATTTTTGGCTTTCGGCACGAATCAAGCTGAGATAGCCTTTTCAAATCGTATTCCCGAAAAAGCATGTCCACCCTTGCAACCACCGTCGATGGCCTGAAGTTCAAAAACCCGTTCGTGATCGGCTCCGGCCCTCCGGGAACCAACGTGAAGGTCATCAAACGCGCTTTCAAGGAAGGCTGGGGCGGCGTGATCGCGAAGACCGTGAGCCTTGATTGTTCGAAGGTCGTCAACGTCGGCCCGCGCTACGCCAAGCTCATGGCGGGCGACGGCAAAGAAGTCATCGGCTGGGAAAACATCGAGCTCATCAGCGACCGCAAGTTCGAAACCTGGCTCGATGAGTTCAAGGAGGCCAAGGACGAATGCCCGGACGGCATCCTCATCGCCTCCGTCATGGAGGAGTATAACAAGGACGCCTGGTGCGAGATCATCGAGCGTTGTCAGGACGCGGGCGTCGATGCCTTCGAGCTGAATTTCTCCTGCCCCCACGGCCTGCCCGAGCGGAAAATGGGAGCAGCCATGGGCCAGGACCCCGTCATTCTTGAGGAAGTCTGCGGCTGGGTCATGGCAGTTTCGAAAATCCCCGTCTGGGCAAAAATGACGCCCAACGTCACCCACATCGAGGAACCCACCGCCGCCGCGCTGCGTGCCGGCTGCCATGGGGTCAGTGCCATCAACACGATCCGCAGCGTCATGGGCGTGAACCTCGAAACCCTCCGCCCCGAGCCCACGGTCGAAGGCTACACCACCCCCGGCGGCTACTCGTCGAAGGCGGTGAAACCCATCGCCCTGCGCATGGTCATGGAGATCGCCCAGCTCATCAAAAAGGACTTCCCCGGCCGCACCCTGTCCGGTCTCGGCGGCGTGGAAACCGGTGCCGATGCCGCGCAGTTCATTTTGCTAGGCAGCGATACCGTGCAGGTCTGCACCGGCGTCATGAAATTCGGTTACGGCATGGCCAAGGACCTTTGCGAAGGCCTGTTGGAGTTCATGGAAGGCAAGGGCTTCGACACCGTCAGCGACTTCAAAGGCCTCAGCCTCCCCTACTTCACCACCCACGCCGAACTCGTCCGCATGCAGCTCGCCCGCAAGGCCGAGGAAGCCGCCATCAAGGAACGCGCCAGCATGGTCAAGAACGACGCGGAATGGGACGGCGATGACTTCGTGAAGCAGTCGAACGAGCTCTCGCGGTGACCCGGCGTGACACAGGCATTCCTGCCTGTTATTCGTCTGCGTCGCCCCGGACCTTTCAAAACAGGGCTTCGTCAAGCCACCCGCCTGCAACCGCCAATCAGTCGCCTCTCTGAGGAAATGACGACCTCCGTCGGAGAAAGGTTTCCACCTCCGTGAGCAACGATTCCCCACGCGAGGGAAACGATTCCATCGCGACCGTGATCGATTCCCCCACCGCCGCCATCATTTCCACCGGGAGGACCAAATTTTCCCTTCCGAAGACCAAATTTGCCGGTTCAAAGGGCAAATTTGCCCTCGCGAGGGGAAATCTTTCCCTTTCGAGGCACCTCATTGCCCTTCTGCAGCAACAAAAAGCCTTTTCAGAGGGAAAATCTCCCCTGTTGAAGTCTGAATTTCCAATCGTAACGCATTATCGCACAGCCGGTTGCGCACGCGGACGGAGATCAGTGGGGTGATACAAGCATTCCAGCCTGTTCATCATCCGCGACACTCGAGATCCGGGCGTTGGTCAAGGCCCTCCTCAATATGGAAACGGGTGGTAATAGAGACAGCTATAAAACGCGGTCGTTGATCTCCCGTTGACCCATTTGTAATTCCGTGAGCGCTGAACCCAGTTTCATGGCTTTTCCAGCTCCAAGGTAATGTCTTTGAATTTGAGATTGTCGCGCGGCAAAGTGGCCAGGTCCTTGTGATAGAGTTCCATCCGATTTGTTTTCAAGTATTCCGGCGGCACGGACGTTTCGCCGTATTTCTGCAAAAACCCTTGGCGCTCCTGGTCGATGAAGGGATAGAGATCCCTCCCCAGTTTCGGCCCGCCTACGGGATTTTTTCTCTCAGAGTAAGAACCGATCAATTGATCCAAAGCTGCGTGCCACGCCTGTGGTTCGTCGCTGCCGGGTGCGATATAGATCTTGTGATTCCATTCGTCGAAATAGACCGGGCCTGGAGGGATCGGCTGGCCTTCATGCCAGCGCTCACCCAAGTCCACGTCGCCATTCCTCAACTGTCGCGAATAGATGCAGACATGTGCGCGGTTGAGCCCGAGATACGGATTGTCCTTGTCGAGGTTCAGAACAACCTTTCCCGAGGCGTCGCCAAAGCGGAAATTAACGGCCGATTTGTTGGACCCTGCCAATCCGTAGTTGCACAGAATGAGCACGCCTCCAACCGGATGGCCGGAAGTGTCGTAACAGAACCAAGTTTCGTCCGGGGTGTGCCCGTAGCCGGATATTCTGAAAAACAGGGCAAAGCCTGACACAAAAAAGAGCCCTAGCACTGGCCGGAATTTAAACAGAGTTTTTATCGTAAATGGAGCCGAGCCACTCGGATTAGCAACTCCAGACCCTATTTCCGGTCCATGGCTTTTCAAGGGCTCTCCCTGCGGTTTCATCGCGTTTTTCTGTCAGATTCCTGACTGATCGGCCAGAGGAAAGTGCCCGGCTGGCAGTCCAGTCGACAGGGGCGGGCGCAGTGGGGAAGAACAGACAGGAATGTCTGTGTCACGCCCAGAACGGACTGAAGTCCGCGACTACTTTCAGATGGAGGCCGCGCCGAAGTAGGGGACAAGCGCATCAGGAATCCGGATGGAGCCGTCGGGTTGCTGGTATTGCTCCAGCAGGGCGACGTAGAGTCGGGGCAGTGCGGTGCCGGAGCCGTTAAGGGTGTGCGGGAAGCGGTTCTTGCCCTCGGCGTCCTTGAAGCGGAGTTTCATGCGGCGGGCCTGGTATTCGGCGAAGCAGGAGCAGCTCGACACTTCGAGATACTTGCCGTGACCGGGGGCCCAGACTTCGATGTCGTAGGTCTTCGCCGAGGAGAAACCGATGTCGCCGGTGCAGAGTTCGATGGTGCGGTAGTGGAGGCCGAGTTTTTGCAGGATGGACTCGGCGTGGGCGGTTAGTTTTTCCAAAACCTCGAAGCCGTGGTCCGGATGGACGATCTGGACGAGCTCGACCTTGTCGAACTGATGCATGCGGATGATGCCCTTGTTGTCGCGTCCGGCGGATCCGGCCTCGCGGCGGAAACACGGGGTGTAGGCGACCATTTTCACGGGCAGATCGTTTTCCGACAAAAGCGTGTCCCGATAGAGATTGGTGACGGGCACCTCGGCGGTCGGCGCGAGAAACAGGCTGTTCACGCCGTTCTCATCGGCATCGGTGCCATACATGTCGTCCTCGAATTTCGGGAGCTGGCCGGTGCCTTCCATGCACTCGCGTTTGACGAGGTGCGGCACGTTCACTTCCTCGTAACCGTTTTCGCCCTGCGTATCCAACAGGAAATTGATCAGGGCGCGCTCCAACCGGGCGCCTTTGCCCCGATAGACAACAAAGCCCGAGCCGGCGGTGCGGACGCCGTCGTCCCAGTTGATCAGGCCGTGTTTGAGCGCGAGCTCGACGTGGTCTTTCGGCTCGGCGAGATCGGGCTTGGTTCCCCACTCGCGGACGACCGGGTTCGACGCTTCGTCGGTGCCGATCGGGCAGGCGTCGTGGGTGAGATTCGGAATGTTGAGCAGGAGCTCCGTCTGACGGATCGAGGCGGCCTCGGCTTCAGCGTCGAGCTCGGCGATTCGCTCGTTGATGCCGCGGACCTCGGCTTCGATGTGCGACGTGTCCTCGCCCTTGCCCCTGAGCATGCCGATTTGTTTGGAAATGGTTTTCCGCGAACTCTGGAGCTGCTGCTTGGTGGTCTCGGCGGCGCGTCGGGATTCGTCAAGGGCGAGCACGTCGTCCACCAGTTTCCAGTGGTCTCCGCCGCGGAGCTTGAGACGTTCCTGAACGGTTGCGGGGTTGTCGCGGATGACGCGGATATCGAGCATGGCGCGGCGACTCTCACGGGCGATGGGGTGAGGAATCAACGCGAATTTTCAATGAATGTGCGATTACTGGATGGGCTTCAGCTCGACCTTGCGGAAATGGACTTCCTTGTCCTCGCACTGGAGGCAGATCGCGCCTTTCGTCGTGCTGAGGCCGGTGGCTTCGTTCATGAGTGTGCCGTTGACCCAGGCGGTGATTTTCGCCCCCTCGCAACGGATGCGGAGGGTGTTCCACTCGCCCGGAGGTTTTTCCGCGCTATCGGCCTTTTTCACCCAACGGCGGCCTTTTCCCTGCGGCTCGGTGCCAGCGACGGTGAGTTTTTCTCCGTTGCTCCAGAGATCGCCTGCGTTGCCGGTGGCGAGCTGAACTTCGATGGATTTCGGCCAGATGAAAAGCTCCTTCGGCTTCGTCGCGTGGATCAGCACGCCGCTGTTGCCGGGTTTTCCGCCGGGAGCCCAGCGCCATTCGACGGTGAGCTCGTAGTTGGAAAACTCTTTCTCCGTGCGCATCAGCCCGGGCGGGCGGCCTTTGCAGATGAGAATGCCATCAGAAACGGACCAGACCGACTGCGGGGAGATTTTCGGATCGATCGAATCGAATGTCCAACCTTTGAGGTCCTTCCCGTTGAAAAGCACCTGGGGTTCTGCGGCGTGAACAAGCGAAGACAGGGCAAAAGCAGCTAAGATCCGGTGGAACATCCATTGCTTCTATCTGTTATCACGACGGATGACAAGCAACGATCCTGCTGGAGCGCGTTTTTTCATCGACTCCGCCAGCGCTTTCGGCTTTCCCGGATGGCGGATGGAAGGAATCGCAAAATCACCGGAAGAAATGGAAGCCCTCGGCCGCGCTGCGGCGGCGGAGGTCGCGAGCGGATCCGTGATCGCGCTTGTCGGTGGACTCGGCGCGGGAAAAACCCACTGGACCAAGGGTTTCGCCGCCGGGCTGGGATCAGCGGCGGAAGTGACAAGCCCCACGTTCGGTCTCGTTCACGAATACTCCGGCGGCAGGCTGGAGGTGTTTCACTTTGATTTCTATCGCCTGGACTCAGCGGACGAACTTCTGGCACTCGGCTGGGACGAATACCTGGAAGCGGACGGAGCGATCATCGCCGAGTGGGGCGACAAATTCCCGGAACTCCTGCCAGCGGATACGGTCTGGCTCCGGTTCGCCATCGAAAGCGACGGCAGGCGGATCATCACGCGGCACTAGTCAGCTCAGCTTCCAGCGAGACTCGCTGCGGAATTCACCAAGTTGCCGGCCGAGCGCACCAAGGCTCCGGGAAGGCCGCAGGAATTGAGCGAAAGCGCGATCCCCAGGACAGCAGCCATTTGTAAAATGCGTTTCATCACGCGGAATCATGTCGATCGGCCGCCCGGAGTCAAGCAGTCGGAAGGAAATCAGGAATCGGTGTTCTTGTCGTCCAGTTTCGCCTCGATCGCCTGCAGATGGCTCCTCAGCGCCTGGATCTCGCGGGTAAGCAGGACGATGTCATCGTCCTCCTTGCGGATATCAGTGCCGATGAAAAGGCTGGCGACAAAACCCGTGAAGGCACCAAAAAGCCCAACACCAGCCGTCATCAGCACCATGGCGACGATGCGCCCGCCGACGGTGATAGGAAACTTATCCCCGTATCCGACCGTCGTGATCGTGACATAGGCCCACCAGAACGCGTCGCCGATCGTCTTGATGTTGCCATCCGGAGCGTCGCTCGGGTTCTCGAACTGGAAAATCGCAAACGCAGACAGGAAGACCAATCCCACCGAAATGATCGCCACCGTGCCCAGCGGCGAGATTTTACCACACTCGATGGCATACTTGAGCAGCAGCTTGATCGAGCGAACGGCGCGCAGGATGCGGATGATTTTCAGTGCCTTGCCGAAGCGCAGGGTCCCCATCATCGGCATCGAGGTGATGAAATCAATCCAGCCCCATTTCATGAACGCCCGCTTCGACGGCGCCCGGGAAAAGCGGATGAAAAAGTCCGTGAGGAAAATCAAACACACGCCGAAGTCCACCCATTGCAGGATGTTTTTCGTGCTCTCGGACAGAGTGAAAATCTGGTCCACGCACAGTGCGCCGATCACGTAAACCGAGAGAATCAGGGTGACGACCTGCAGCCTGGTGAAGCGCTCGCGGCCTTCTATCGGTGTGTTGGAACTCATTGAATGAAAAACCGCGGTTCGCGCCTGTGATTGAACAAAGCATCCGTCGAATCGGATAAAATCCGGCCTCATGCCGGATGGAATGTCGTGCTAACGACACAGTTAGCTACAACAAAAATGCTTCCCGCGTCAACGACAATCCCGGAAGCCACTCACCTACAACTGATTACAAAAAATACCAACTCATTCCCGCCCCACGTCGCGCTTTTCAAAAAACAACGTGAACTCCAGCCGGTTGTAAGTCAGGTGCGTTCGTGCGAACAAATCCAATCCCGCTTCATCCGCCGCTCCGACGACCTCGGCATACAAACCGTTGATCTCCAGGAAAGTGACCGCGCCGGGAGTTTTCAGGGTGAAAATGACCAGACCGCCCGGCGCAAGGTGCCGCGAAAGGCGGCCGACATGGCGGATCGCCTCCACCGCCGCTCCGTTCATGTCCGAGAGGATCGCGTCAAATTTCGGCCCGGATTTCGGCTCGTAGGTCGCCACATCCGCGAGGATGAAACGCAGTCCGCGCTCGTGGTCCAACCGCTGGTCGAGCGGCGCACGGTCGAGCGCCGTAACCTCATAGCCCCGACCGAGCAGCTCGGAAGTCATACCGCCGGGGCTGGCTCCCAGTTCCAGCCAATGCGCGCCCTTGGCCGGTGCCGGGCGGTGAAGCAGAAGGTAATGCAGCGCCTCGGCGATTTTCGCGCCGGCGCGGCTGATCGTATCGGGCGATCCCTGGCTGATGTATTTCGTCCCTCCCGGATAGAAGCCGTTCGATGCCTTCGGACTCTGCATGCCGCAGAAAAGCCCCTCCTTGCCGACGAGGCAGAACAAAGTCGGCACATCGCCTTTCTGCGCCTCGATCTCCTTGAACGCCGCCACCTCGGGCGGAAAAAGCTGGAGCGTCCGGCCCCGCAGATTGGACGCGAGCGACTTGTAATAGCGGTTGGAAACACCTGGATCGAGCTGGCCGATGAACACCGCCTGCGGCCGCAGCGCGCCGAATTTCCGGAACAACGCCTGCGCCGCTTTTTCCACAAAGCCGTCCATCTCCTCCGGATTGCACGGCCAACTGTGATGCACCGGCAGATTCCAGCGGACGAACTTCGCCGCATCCGACTCCCGCATCGCCTGCGGATCGTCCGTCCGGATCAGGAAATACTCGCTGCCGAGTTTTTTGGACGATTTCCCGCCGAGCCCGCGGATGATCTCACCGGTGAAATCCGCGAAGACCTCCGAAATGCGGATCAGAACGACGGCTGGTGCGTTAGAAATTGGTTCCAAAGTGAGATTCTCCCGCGCGGAGCGATACGCCCTGCCATCCGCCGAAGCAACTCCGGATAAAAACCCTCCGGGCGCCACAAATCCAACGAATCATCCGGAAGACCCACGGAACAATGGGCAGAACCGCAGCCGGCTGGGATTCGTTGGATTCGTAGCGCCAGAAAGGAAAATCAGACCACATTGCGGAGCGCCGCTGGTTCGGACAGATCGACTTCGCGGCAGTTCGGCGGGATCTGGTCCACGTTCAGCTCCAGCCACGCCTCGGCCTCCTCGCGGGTGCCGAAAATCCGGATGCGGTCGTTGTTCCGGGACCAGTAGCCCAGCATCCGGACGATCCCGAAGACCGTGGAATTGTGCGCCACGTAGGCGAGCCAGCCGCGCGTCCGGTTTTCTTCATGCTTGAGCACCAGTGCCAGACGGAGGATGTCGTTCGCACTCAGATCCAGCTCGGCATCGCTGAAATCGATCAAGCCGTGGAAATCCGGCGACCAGCAGGGATCGGAAGCCATCGAGTGGATGATCGACTTCAGATCCGCCAACCCCACCTTGCCCTGATATTCCTCGATCCGCATCCTGCGATCCAAGTCAATCCGGTAGTGTCCTACTGTTCCCTCGGATGGATAATCAGTTGTTAAAAATTTCATAGGGTTCCTTACTATCGGACCCTTCATGCAGGCATTCGTTCAAAAAATGTGAACAAATCCGTATCGTAACTATCTGTTTTTTAGCATGTTACGGAAAAACTAAAAATAAGGAAATCTTAACAAGATGCGATTCAGCCCTAGAAAAACCAAACTACCGCCCGAAAATCTCCTCGCAATCGGGTGACTGCCCGGAAGAGACGTTCCCATGAAATTTTATTTCCCGATAAACCCCGCCTAGCGGCTGAGATCCTCTTGGTACATCAGCTTGAAGCCGCTCTTATGGAGAATCGCCACGGCGAATTCATAGTCTTCCACGTGCATCGCCAGCATCGACTGACCTTCCGGGCTTGGCATCAGGGCATAGGCGAAATCGATGTTCGTCTCGGCAATCATCAGCGTGTCGAGCGACTGGAGCAGGCCGGGACCGGACTCGCGCATGGCGATGACTACCAGCTCACAGGTCGTGTGCGGGATGCCCTTTTCCATGAAAAGATGCTCCGCCGTATCAGGATCGGAAACCACCAGACGCGCCACCGTCGCATCCCGCGAATCCTGCACGCTAAGACCGACGACTTCGATGCCCGAGGCGCGCAACAGCTTCACCAAGGCAGCCAACGCACCGACCCGGTTTGGCAACAGGACGGAAAACTGGCGCACAGGTTCGCCGTGGTCAATGATCGTATCTGATTCCATATGTATTTGATCTTCAATCATCCGCGTGGCCCGCGCAACGGGATGGTTTGCACTGCTCCGGTGGCGGTTTCTTCGATGACCAGTTGATTCGGCCTCACGTCGGAGATCCGGTATTCCGTGCCGTCGGCCGCCTTGAAACGCTGGCCTTGACTGGCGACGTAGCGCTTTCCGGTGGCGGAATCCTCGACCAGGGCCACAGGATCGTGGGAGTCGGCGGAGATCCCGGACGTCCACTCGCGGGTCGTGCCGGTGGCGGTGTCACGCACGTCCATCACGGAAATCTCCATCTTCCGGCCTTGGCTGACCTTGCTGTCCTCCATCCGGCGCTTGACGCTGACGACCGCCAACCGCGAGCCGGGAATGGTCTCACCGGTCCGCACTTTCATCTGCTTCGGCCGGGCTCCGGCGATGCTGACGGTGGCCGTATCGCCCTGCACGGACTGCACGTTGATCGGAAGTTCACGCTCACTGTAGTGGCGCATGACCAGAGGCGGCATGGCAAATGGCGGATTCGCCACCGCACCCGAAGTGGCCGCGCTGCGCAGGCCCGGCTCGGATTGGATGATCGCCACCGGGGTGCTGAGCGTCTCGCCATTGATCGGCTGTGAAGGTCCACGCTTCGCCAGCGGGCGGTTGGGAGGATTGAAAACCGGGGTGTTTTTCGGAGTGGCCGCCCGTTTCCCAGCGGACTCCTTGCCAGCGGCAGCATCGACGAATGAGTCCATTTTTTGCGCGATTTTCTCCGCTGATTCAAGTGCCAGTTCTTCCGGAAGCGGCTCACGCAGAATGAGTGAGGAAATTTCCGTGTGACCCGCAGCAGTCGCAAGATCGGCCGCTGTCCGGCCATCGGGATCGGCGGAATAACGGCTGGCACCGAGTTCGAGGAGCAGCTTCACGGCGTCGGTATTGCCATTTTCCGCCGCGATCATCAAGGGCGTACGTCCGTCCTCCATCCGGGCATAGACGGAAGCGCCGTAATTTGTCAGCGAATCAATCACATCCGCCCGCCCGACCAGCGCCGCCAGCAGCAGCGCGGCATCGAGATTCTCACGATTGTAGGACGCCAGTTCGGCCACCGAACCACCGCTGCCCTCGCGCACGGCGAGCATCAGCGGCATAAAACCGTCCTTGTCCTTCGCCCGTGGATCGGCCCCCTGACGCAGCAACCAGCGCACCATTGCAGTCTGATCCGCCATCACCGCCGCCATCAGCGGGGTGCGCTCGGCACCGCCGCGGACGTCCACCGGCAGGCCACGATCCAGCAGGAATTTCGCCGAATTCTCCGCTCCCGCCGAGGCCGCGATGTGCAGCGCGGAATCCCCGTCCGGATTGCGGACATCCGGCTTGAACCCCGCGGAAATGAACTTTTTCAAGGCAGCCGCATCATTTTCACGGCTGGCGCGGAACCAATCTTCAGGCGTGAGCTTGTAGCCCGCCTCACTGAGATCGGACTTCACGGTTTCCCCTTGTTTCCGACAGGAGGGCAGGCCCACCAGGGAAATAGCAACCCAAACGAGGGCTGCCGGGCGCTTCGAAAACCATTTCATAGGGGTCACGTTACTTTGGTTTCCTTAAGCATTCAACCCTGAACCTTCGGCCACATCGATTCGCAGAATCCGGCAAACTCCCCCGCTCACCACAAACCGCACGTTGTGGCCGCAAAGCGCCGCGCCGAACTCCCGCCCGGCGTCCGCCACCTGCGTCGCCGGCCGTGGATCGAGCGAAAGCACCTCGGCCAGCACCGCCCGCGCGCGTTCGGAAAGTTTCGAAAAATCCTCCGCCGCCGCGCTGTCCACCTCGACCAGCAACCGTGGGATTTCCTCACCCGCGAAACCAGCATCCGCATCCGTAATCGACTCCGCATAAGGCAGATAGGGCTTCACATCGTAAACCGGTGTACCGTCGAGCAAGTCCAGCCCGCCGAGCAAAAGCACCGGCGAATCGGGAGTCGACATCTCAACGCCTTCCAGCCTCACCAGCGAGAGCCCCAGCCCGTTCGGCCGGAAAGTCGAGCGGCTCGCAAAAACCCCCACCCGCTGGTTCCCGCCCAGTCGCGGCGGGCGCACCGTCGGTTTCCAGCCCTGCTCCACCGTTTCGTGAAACCCGAACACCAGCCACAAATGCGAAAACCCCTCGATCCCCCGCACCGCCTCCGGGCTCCGGTAAGCCTCATGAAAGACCAACCGCCCCCACGCGCTCGGACACAAACCCGGCTGCCGCGGCACCCCGAATTTCCCGCCAAAGCAGGATCGGACGGTGGCGATGGGGTCGATGGTCATTTCAAGGCGGGATCGGAGTAGGAAAAATCACGACGGAATCAGAAATGCGCCGGGAATTCCGAGATCGAGAGTCGCCAATTGTAGCTGGTGTTTTTCCGCTAGAGTTAAAAGGTGGGCGTCCGTTGTCTTCGAGGCGGATTGGCACCATTCCGGCCATCCGGCAACCGACGGCAGGCCGTCTGATAGAAACCGATGGCGACGGCCAAGAGACTTGAGCATTTGCGCGAGACTCTCCGCTGCATCCTCGACCGTCAAACGGCCTGCTGCCCTTCGCACGGAAACTCGGACAAAGCCCTGAGGCGGAATTGCCGAAGTGCACAGAATGACATTCCGCTTTCCAATCATTTCACCGATCCACTTGGCAGCGCGCCGGTGCTCGGAATGATCCGACCATCCCCAAGCCGCCAGAACGTTCACATCGAGCAGGAATTTCATCAGGGGAAATCCACGAGCATTTCACGAACGCTCTGCGTGGTCAGCGGGGCGGTGCCCGGCGAATTGTCGAAGATCATTGCTCCAGTAAACTCACAACGAACGCGCCGCAGTGTTCCGGCGGACGATGTTGTTCCAGTAGCCTTGCGGCGGAGGTATTCGGACAGGCTCGTCCGCTCCGCCTTCGCTAGAGAGCGGATCATCCGCGCCTCGTCTTCACTGACTTTGAAGGTAATGGTCTTCACGGGTAATACCGTAATACCCAGAACGTCTTTTGCAAGCCGATTGGTGGGCCTATTCAAGCAGCCAGTACATCAATCCAAAGATGACCGGAGTCAGTAAAGCGACCAGCGCAGGGATGAGCCAAAACACGAATGCAATGAACGCCAACGGCGTTATGCCGTAGCGGACCGGCTGCTTTTGATCATCGAATTTGCTCACATCGGCTGCTTGTCAAAATACAACACATGAAAGCCACACCACCGTGATTGAAGCATGGCTGTCCTGCCGCGTTTTCCAGTCACCGGCACTCATAGAGATGCCGCTACAGTTTCACTTGTAGCGGCGCGTCTGCGACCGTCGCTAACTGAAAAACGTCCGCAGGACAATCTTACTTACAAGACGATCCCCAGACTGTAGGAAAACCCATCACCGCGTCTTGAAGTGGATGCTGGAACGCAGCACCGAGCCTTCGCGGCGGGAGTGGACGGTGAGTTTGTCGAGATCGCTGAGGGTGGAGATGGCGTCCCTGGCGTGCTTCTTCTGCTCGGTCGTTAGAGCGGCACCCGTGACAGCCTCTGCGTTTTCATCGAAGGTCTTGTAGCTCTCGTCAGCGAAAGTCTGGAGGGCTTGGAAGTTCACGCTGAACCACAGACCGGTGCGGGTCTCCCCGCCGGCGGTGGCCTTGGCGATCAGGTCGAGCGCCTGGTTCTTCGAGGTGGAGGCGGCGAACCATTGGTCGCCGACGGTGACGGATGGCAGGAAGTCGTCGTTGAAAAACGGCATCGGGAAGAACCAGGTGGTGAGGCCGTTTTTCTCGGAGCTGAGAGGCTTCTGCATCGGGAGGTCCTGACCGACCATTTCACTCACCTTGCCGAGGAGCGTGGTGGTGGTGGAATTCATCTTGCTCCAGGAACCGGAAAGTTTCGCGCGGTCGGTGACCGGGGCGATGAACGAGATCCGCGGGACCTTCGCTTTGTCCACAACGGACTGCGGGATGCCGGGGATGGCGGGAGCGGAACCCTTGAGATCGACGATCAGCGCGCTTTCGCCGCCGAGGCTGTCGCCGAAATCCGTGTTGTAGGCGTCCCACAGCGCGATCGCGTCCGGGCGGAATTTCGAATCGAACATCTTCGCCATTTCCTTGAACTTGGTGACGTCGTCGTTTTCCGATGGGATTTCGGTGACCTTCATCGCCATCGCATAGGCGGTTTCCAACAGGGACTCGAAATAGGCATGGGCCTTTTCGTCGTAGGCGGCTTCCACGGTCATGTCGGCGAAGAGCACGACGTCCGGCGAGTTGCCGAGATGGGCGAGTTTGTTAGGCACTTTCCAGTCGATCGCGCCGTTATCGGCACCGCCGTAGGATTCGATTTTCAGACCTTCCTCGAAGAAGGCGATGGTGCCGAGCGCTTCGTTGCTGACCAGCTTGCGCAGCGCGGCCTCGCGTTCGGAAACGATCTGCAGCAGGGCTTCCAGATCGCGGGTTTCACCGAGTCCATCAGCCCCTGACAGACCGTCGCGCAGGCCGTTGGTCATGTCCGCCAGTCCGCCGACGGAGGCGTAGAGCGTGTCGAGAGCGGCTTTCTGACCGTAAACGAGTGCGGCGAGATCCTTCGCCTGATAGGCGTCCGAGAAAGCGAGCGCGTCGGAACCGACGAGCGAGCTGCCGGCATCGGCGGCGAAATTCAGGTCATCCAGCGAACCGCCGATGAACAGCAGCGCGTATTCGCCGATGGTGCCGCTGAGAACGATGATGTCCTTCTTCGCGACAGCGGCGATCAGTTGATCGGCAGTGGCGGTGCCGAGCGTCTTGTCCATGTCCTCGCGCCCTTCCGCCATGTTTGCGGAGATTTTCGCACCGGAAATCTTGAAGCCGGAGAATTTCTGCCCGGCTTTCTCGACATCGACGGTCTCCGCCATTTCGCCCATCATTCCCAAGTTGGCGACGGTGCTGGCGAGAAGCTGCGCGGCCTCCGCATTCTTGGCCTCCGAGGTGCGGAAGGCGAAATAGATCGGCGGCATTTTCGATTTCTCGATCAGCGGGATGCCGGATTCCGGGTCTTTCAGCAGGCTGCCGAAAAGCTCCTCGCTGTAGCCGCTGGTGAACGCGCTCTCGAGGTCCGCCACATCACCTTTTTTCGCGGCGGCGACGAGTGCCTTGGCGATTCCGCGGAACTGGAAATAGCTCATGCGGCGGTTGAGCGTGAGCAGGTTGCCGGTTTGTTCGCCGGTGGTCTTGCCGAGCGCGATGGTGAATTCCTTGCCGAAAAGCATCGCTGGGCCGGTGGGCTCTTCCGCTGCGGCGTCCGGCTTTTTCTCCTCTTCATCGAGATCGACCATGCCGCCGCCCATCTGCGCTTGGACGAGTTTCCAGAGCTTGGTGGATTTCACGCGGTCGGCGGTTTTCGTGCCGTTGTAAAACGAGAGAACCACCTCTGTGTCCTGCGGCAGGTGTTTCGCGAATCCAAGCTTCGCGGCGCGCTGCTCAGGAGTGACCGCCGGGACTTTCGGCACCACCGGAGCGGGCGCAGGCGTCGGCTTCGCCGGTGTCTCGGCGACAGCTGCCGGGGCTTCAGGCGCTTTGGCCTCTTCCTTTTTATTGCAGGCACCGAGGCCGAGGGCCACAGCAGGGATGATCAGCCAGTTCGCTCGATTTTTCATGGAGGACGCAGGCTAGAATCGCCGGACGCGATCTAGCAAGCAGATTGGCCGGAATTTTCGCTGAAAATCGCGGGAGCCCATCTGATGCCCGAATCGGCACGCAACCCGCTTTCTTTCATCATCAGTCATATCCGGGTTGCGGGAAACGCCAGTCTGTGACTCCTTCCCCCAGCCCCACGACCATGGTAGCCACCACTCCTCAGACTCCCCGCAGCGATCTTTTCCCATTCGAACTCGTCCGCCCCGAGCTGGAGCGGGTTGAAATCTCCATACGCGAGCAGGTCCGCGGGTTTGATCCGGCCGTCGAGCCCTACGTCTCCTACATCTGCAACACCTCCGGCAAGCGCATCCGCCCGGCCCTCGCCATCCTCGTCGGTGGGGCGGCGGGAGGATTCACCGATGATCATTTGAAAATCGGCGTCATCCTCGAGCTCATCCACATGGCCACGCTCGTCCACGACGATATCATGGACGGCGCGAACACCCGCCGGATGGTCCCCACCGCGAATGCAAAATGGGGAAACGCGCTCTCCGTGCTGCTGGGTGACGCACTGTTCTCCCACGCTCTAACGCTCGCCACCGATTTCAACAGCATCGACATCTGCCGCAAGGTCGGCAACGCCGCCCGCGAGGTCTGCCAGGGGGAAATCATCCAGACGCAGCGCCGATTCGACCTCACCTTCACCAAGGCCGAGTATTTCCGCATCATCGAGATGAAAACCGGCGCGCTCTTCGCCGCCGCCACCGGCCTCTCCGCCAATCTATCCGGCCTCGATGCCGAAACCGAAGCCCGCCTCTACAGCTACGGCATGAAACTCGGCACCGCCTATCAGATCTACGACGACTGCCTCGACCTCGTCGGCTCCGAGGAGGTGGTGGGGAAAACGCTCCGCACCGATCTCATCAAGGGCAAGCTCACCCTGCCCATCCTCAACCTGCTGGAAACCGCCTCCGAGGCCCAGCGCATGAAACTCAACAAGCGCATCCTCGACCACGAGCCGCTCGACCTCCCCGTCCTGCTAGGCATCGCCGAATACGAAGGAGCCATCGAAAGCGCCGTGGACACCGCCCTCGACCTCCTCGCCCAAAGCCGCGAGGACCTCGCGCCGCTGGGACAATCCGTGCACGCAGACGCCCTCTCGCAGATCACCTGGTTCCTCGCCGGGCTGCTGGAAAAGTGCAGAAGGTAGGTGAAGAAAATTTAACCGCAATGGGAGCGCAGTGGACATGGACGAACTGACTGATCAAAAATACCTCGTCAAATGGACGCAGATGAACACGGATAAGAGAAAAATCATGAAAATGATCCCAAACTCCCCACATTTTCTTCATCCCCTCTTCCACCTGCGTTTATCTGTGTCCATCTGCGGTTGAAAAACTCTTCCTTCCCATGTCCCAACAAAATCCCCGCAAAATTCTCATCATCGGCGGCGGATTCGCCGGGCTCGAGTGCGCCAGACGCCTCGCCAACGACGAACACTTCGAGATCACCCTCGTTGACCGCACGAACCACCACCTCTTCCAGCCGCTGCTCTATCAAGTAGCCAGCGCCTCGCTCGCCGCACCGGACATCGCGCGGTCCATCCGCCAGATCCTCGCGGACGCGAAAAACACCACCGTCCTGATGGATGAGATCTCCGCCATCGACACTACCGCAAAGCAGGCGCTCGGCAGCTCCGGCGCGGTCTATCCCTACGACAGCCTCATCCTCGCCGCCGGCGCACGCACCGGTTATTTCGGCCACGACGAATGGGCGAAAAACAGCATGGGCCTCAAGTCTCTCGCCGACGCCCAGAACATCCGCCGCACCGTCCTTTCCAATCTCGAACGCGCCGAGCTCACCCACGACGAAGCCGAGCGCAGCCGCCTCATGACCATCGCCATCGTCGGAGGCGGTCCCACCGGCGTCGAACTCGCCGGTGCCTTCGCCGATCTCGTCCACCGCTCGCTGAAATCGAATTTCCGCAACATCGACACCGCCAAGCTCCGCATCATCCTCATCGAGGGCTCCGAACTCATCCTCGAAGCCTACGACAACGAACAAAGCCTCTACGCCCGCCAGCGCCTGGAAAAACTCGGCGTGGAAGTGCGGAACAACACCCGCGTCACCGACGTCCGCCCCGGCGCTCTCGATTTCAAGGACGGCACCACGCTCGAAGCCGCCGCCATCATCTGGGCCGCCGGAGTCGCCGCCAGTCCGCTGACCGCCTCGCTCGGCGTCCCCCTCGACCGCGGCGGACGCGTCTCTCCCCTGCCCGATCTATCCGTTCTCGGACATCCGGACATCTTCGTCGCCGGCGACCTCGTCGGCATGAAGGACTGCGATGACAAGCTGGTTCCCGGCGTCGCCCCGGCCGCCACGCAGATGGGGAAACACATCGCCGGCATCTTGAAAAGCGAAGCGTCCGGCGATCACACCCCGCGTCCAGCATTCCGCTACTTCGACAAGGGCATGATGGCCATCATCGGGAAAAACTACGCCGTCGTGAAAGCGGACAAACTCCGACTGCAGGGCTTCGTCGCCTGGCTGATGTGGTTGTTCATCCACATCGCCTTCCTCATCGGCTTCCGCAACAAGCTCTCCGTCCTGCTAGGCTGGGCCTACGCCTATCTGGTGAACACCCCGGAAGCCCGCATCATCACCTATCCGCCAACGACTCCTGCACCGGGCAAGCCGCCGCTGGCTTGAGCGGCTGCATTGGGATCATTTCGGAATGAATCGAACCGATCAGCGCCTCCCGTTTCCGAGGATGAGAAAGTTGGGATGGCTGTGCGTGATCACGGCTCTCACTCTCGGGGTTTTCCTGACATGGATTCGAACTGGTATGGAATCATCCTCATCGGTTGAGGTTCATTTCGGCAGCTCGCCAAATTTAGAACCATTGTTGAAAAAGTCACCGAGGGAACTGGCAGGACTGTTATTCACCCGCCTCAATGACTATTCGTGGATCATTACTGCGAAGGAAACAGACCCGCGATCAAGAAAAGCAAAGCTGGACCGGGCAATCGCCTATTTACGCCAAGAGGGTCTCAAGCCCACCAACCTTTATGACTTCCCCGCCGCGCAGTGGGCGGATGTGAACAGCGGCAACAAGATCGTCTTCAGGCTCCCACCCGAGGAAGTGAAAGACCGCGATCTGGAAATCGGCATCACCGTTTCCCAATACGGCTCGCGGCCCGTCGTCCGCCTCAACGATTGGAAAAGCCGCGATCCCGGCCCACCGCCCTCCTATGACAGCCGCAGCATCACCTTCGGCATCTGGCGCGGCTTCGACCACGTCTTCACCATCCACCTTCCGAAAGCCGCCTTCAAACCGGGCGTCAACACCCTCACCATCGACAACGTTAGCTGCTCCGGCGCCCGAGGCTTCATCAGCAACGCCTTCGTCTTCGACTACATCGCCCTGCGGAAGCGAGCAAATCTATCAAGTTCTCCATGGGGCAATTCTAACGTTTCACTTCAGACTTGAACTCAAGGTTCATTACCACGCGGCGGCACAGAAATAAACGTACCCCTTCTCCCAACCGACCAGGATCACAGAATCCTTCTCAGAATAATAAAACAGCGGCGGCTCCGTCGGCAAAAACCATGCCGGGCCTGTCCAACCAATGTAGTCCCGCCCGGCACCTCCTTGCTCCGGGTAAATGGCACCCATCTTCCGTGCATATTCGGCGACCTGTTCCTTCGGAATGCGAGCCTCGAGCACCCGGACAAAGTCCGCTGTGAGGCCAACCACCTTATAATTATCCTGAATCTCCTCCGCTCCCTCGGGAAGACAGCGCAAAGCCTTCGGGGGGATCGCGTAGTCGGCGATAAAGATTCCCACAACGAGCACGCAAAACACACCCAGCGTCCAAAGGCATCCGCGTGATGGTTATTTCATTAGCTTTATTCTAGCCGAACGATAGAGCGCATCCACGGCGGAATGGAAGCCCGAATTCAGTTTGACGGCTTATCGCCGTTGGATGGCGCGGCTTCTGCTTGGGTTTTTGCTCTTGCGAGAATGTCGGCAAGTTCCTTGGCGCGTGCCTGATCCTTGATTGGGAAACCATCGCCACTCCAGATCCATGTATGAATCTCCTTCATCTTGTTATCACCCGAATACTCTCCAGCACGATCCCCTTCCTGAATTCTCCCGCGATTCAGTTCCCGATACTCGGCCGAAACTGGCTTCCCTTCGAAATAGTGAACCGTCCACTCGGCAATGATCGCCGTATGAAAAGCGCTTGCCCGAATGCTCAGAACCTTCTTCTGGTCCGATATCACCTCGATGGTTGCCCCATCACACGCGTCTCGCCACTCGAGTTCAGAAATCACCGGTTCGGCATGGGCGAAGGACATGATCGCAGTGAGGATACAGAGAGCGTGTTTCATGGGGATCTTATGTCTTGCAGAATGTCGATTCCTCCTACGCCTGACCGGGGACGAGGCTTCGACTGTGGGTTGAGGTGGTGGCGGTCATGACGGCTGGAACTGGAGGTGGGTCAGGCGTTAGGAGGGACGTCTTGTTCTGCATTGGTCAATTGCAGTTCCATCGCGAAATTGATGAGATTCTCGCCACGGATTTCCACTGTCTTCTCCTCAATTACCCGGAATCCCTTCTTATCGAATACCGGCTTGGCACAAATCGATGCATCGACAAACACTCGACTCAGGCCGGCGTCGGAGGAAGTTTTCACAGCATGGTCGATCAGACGAGAGGCGATTCCCTTTTGTTTATGATCTGGGTGAACATACATCCAGTCAATGTGACCATCAGGATCTAGCTCAAGAAAACCCGCGATCTCCCCCTGGCTTACAAACACAAAGGGGCGCTTGACCTCGCATCGCCTTTCCCAGCGCTCTGGGTTGGGCCTCTTTTCTGACCAAGCGTTGCATTTCTCCTGCGTGTAAACCTCTGAAGCAATTTCATGGATTGCTATCGGAAATATCTCCGAGATCGCTTCGTGATCTCCAAGTTGGTAGCTGCGAATCATTTCTTTGCAGAACGTCAGATGTGCGCCCACCGGCGCGATTGAAAGGAAAATGAATTGAAATTGAAAAGCTTATGGCCGGTTGGTGCGTCATGACTGTTCTGCCTCTTCATCTGCTTCTCACGGATGATGAACTTCCACCCATCATCCCAATCGCTGATCTCGTAGGGAGGAACCCGGTCGCCCACGCCAGCCCGGCCCTCTATAACAACGATACTACGGGGACCAAGTCGTAATGCCCCTCCGCTTGGTCTTACATCGAAACACTGATTGATGACGATGAGCAACTTCGGACACTCCTTCGTCAGTCGTTGCGATACCTCGACCCAGGTCAGGCTTCCTCCCGCAGAGGCAAACGGAGCCATTACGAGTGAGGTAAGTATGGCGAGGTAGATTCTCATAATCTTTGCAGAGACCTTATGGCTGCGACTGGCACCAGCCAAACGCCCTCCGGTCGATTTGAGGATTGAAAGAGAGGTGCCGTGTCTGGTTCAAGTCGTGGGCTATCGCGCCGGCACGAGGTCGGCGCGACCTATCCACATCCAACGAATTACAAACGATGAAAACGAACTCAGACACGACACCGAAACTCTACATCGGACTCGACGTCCATAAAGAACAAACTTCCGTCGCCGTCGCCGATCCCGGCGCCCAAGGCGAGATCCGCAGCCACGGCAACATCGTCACCTGCCTGCCCAGCATCGAGAAGCTTCTGCGCCGTCTGACCAAGGCCAAGGGGATCACCTTATCGGAAATCCACGTTTGTTACGAAGCCGGGGGTTGCGGCATGTGGATCGCACGGGCACTCAAAAAATTCAAAGTTCAATGCACCGTCGTCGCCCCGTCCCTCATCCCCTCCAAGGCCGGCGACCAAGTCAAAACCGACAAAAAAGACGCGATCAAACTTGTCCGTCTCCTGCGTGCCGGTGAACTCACCGCCGTCCACGTCCCCGACGAAGCTGATGAGGCCATCCGCGATCTCTGCCGTGCCCGGGTCGATGCCGTCGATGATCTCCGCCGCGCCAAGAACCGCCTCTCCGGGCTCTTGCGCCGCCTCGGCCACCGCTATGCCGGAGCAGCCACCTGGAGCGAAGCCCACATGCGCTACCTGCGCGACCTCAAAATGCCCTACCCCTCCCACAGCTTCATCCTTGAGGAAATCATCCAACAGATCGGAGAACTCCAGGAACGCATCGCCCGGATCGAACACCAGATGGAACTCCAATGCGCCGGCTGGACGCGCAAGCCGTTAGTCGATGCCATCATGGCACTGCGCGGCTTCAAGATCATCGCCTCCATGATCGTCGTTTCCGAAATCGGCGATTTCATCCGCTTCACCCATCCCAAACAGCTCATGAGCTACCTCGGCCTCACCCCGGGCGAATACTCATCCGGCGGCAAGCAGAAACAAGGAGCCATCACCAAATGCGGAAACTCCCACTTGCGTTGGCTCATGGTCGAATGCGCCACCCACTACCGGCTCGACCCCAAAGTCAGCGTCAATCTATCCAAACGCCAGGAAGGCCAGCCGCGTTGGGTCAAAGACTTCTCCTAGAAGGCGCAGAACCGCCTCCACGCCCGCTACAAAACCCTTCAGCAGAGATTGATGCACTACAACAAAATCAAAGTCTCCATCGCCCGCGAACTCACCGGAGTCATCTGGGAAATCGGCTTCAAAATGCAAAGCACACCCGCTCAACCTGCATAAATCCCAGCCATGAAACCATCCGCACCACGCCAAACACCCACTCCATTACCCATTGATCACTCCATCCGCCCGCCCTGAAAAGCGCCCCGCAACCGGAAAGGACCTTGCAGTCCTGGATGGAAGAGGGAAACGCTTGCAGACCCGTACCCGACGGACGTTCTGGGATAAGATATGCTTGGCCAAAGATATCGAGCGCCCGTTCCGAGACTGGGACATGGTCGAGTGGTGAATAAAAATCTTGTTGGATAGGTCGGGGCGACCCGGCAGCCCACGCATAGCAGCATACCCAAGCAGTAGACGAAACATTACCTAACACGTCTTCCTCCCCATCCAGGTCTCCAGTGCCCCATTCGGAATTCCACCACCCGCACACCGCAGAAAAGTTGCCCACAGGAACCTGATTCTCCGACGAGTTTAAGGACCCATTCTCGAATCAGAACCCTGCGGACAACTTTTCAAAGAGCCAGAAACCATCATTAAACTATCATCGAAAGTGATAGAGCAAATATCATTTTCCCCTTGACCAAAGAGCAGCCATAGCAACGTCAAAGGTGTGGCACGGCGGAGAGAGGACTTACAGAGCGCAGCGAACGAGGGACGTTGCCCGCCGTTGCCACTACCGTCTTGTTCGCCTTCTTTGGTGTCATTGCCGTTGAGTGGTAGTCAATATAGTCCCTGTGAACGGTGATGTGCTGAATTCTTTGGGCCTTGGATATCCAAGAGCGGCGGTGCAGAGGGTAAGGCGATCACCTTCGATCTTGTAGATTCCTCGTATTGATTGAGCTTTCTTGTCGTAGAAATCTATCGCCTTGGGCGAGTGATTCTCGTCCAACGCAAACCATTCACGACCCTTGTCCCCAGTAATCCAATGCTGATTCCCGGAAAAATAGAAGACCGCACCTGCCATCTGTGGAAGAGACTGCTTCCTAATCTCATTGGATGTCACAATCCAGCTACCTTGAATCCGCTTGTAGTCATCGGCGAGCTTACCCGAAAATGGGGGCAACTCAGTGCCGGAATTCGTAGAAAGCTGAGGTGCGCACGATGATAGTAAAACGACTGCTGCCAGTATTGGTGCCCGCAATGCATGTTTGGTTTGTCGTGTCATTGTAAGAAATATTTTAGCAACGTATGATGTGCGCCCACCGGCGCGGTTGAAAGGATGGTGAAATGAAATTGAAAAGCTTATGGCCGGTTGGTGCGTCACGGCTTGTTGAACAGAGCCGCTGCGCGGCGACTCCGTGATTCGGCATTGAAAGGGGTGACGCGAGTCGTTAGTCTCATTACGCATATGAAAAAAAGATAACGCACTCACGTCGGCTCCTTGGTATCAGGACTACCTCCGCTTCGTCCAGCTCAAAGGCCTGCGGGGCCGCTCCATCAAAACCTACCTTGGCTGGGCTTCCCAGCTAGCCGACCATTTCCCCGGCACCCCGCTCCCGGATCTCGAACCGTCCCAGGTCCTCGACTTCCTCATCCACCTCCAGGCCGACCGCAAGCTCTCCGGCTCCACCCTCAACCAGGCCGTCTGCGCCCTGCGCACCTTCTACCGCGACCACCTCGGCAAGACCTGGAAAATCTGGGCGAAAATCAAAATCCAGCGCATCGAGCCACTGCCCCACGTCCTCACCCGCGAGGAAGTCGCCAAACTCCTGCGCACCTTTCGCGACGGCCGCTACCGCGCCTACTTCACCCTCGTCTATCAGTGCGGCCTGCGCCTGAGCGAAGCCCTTCATGTCCGCCCGAAAGACATCGACGGCGAACGCCTCGTCCTGCGCGTCACCCACACCAAGGGCGGCAAGCCACGTGAGGTCCCTATCAGCCCCGAGCTCCTCGTCCGCCTGCGCCGCTTCTGGGCCTGGCACCGCAATCCCGACTGGCTCTTCCCCGCCCCCGGCCGCGGTTGGAAAGCTTCAGGCATCCCCCTCAAACAAGCCCTCCACGAAAGCCGCAGCCCCATGACCCACTCCAGCATCTGGGCCGCCATGAACGTCGCCCGCGCCGAATGTGGCCTCGCCAAAAAGCACGACAAACTCTGCACCCACACCCTGCGCCACAGCTACGCCACCCACATGCTCGACGCCGGCACCAGCCTGCGTCAGATCTCCGCCTACCTCGGTCCACACCACCCTCAAGCCCACCCTCGCTATCTCCACCTCACCGAGATCAGCGAGGCCAAGGCCCGCGACGCCCTGCGCACCCTGCCCGGAGTCTAGCAGCAGACCGCCAGCTCCGTGGCACTCCACCTCGCAGACCTCCTCGGTGCGCATTGGGAAAACTACGCCCGTGCCCACCGGCACCAACTCACCGCCGACCACTACCGGGCCGTGCGGCGCGTCCTCGCGTGCCGCACGCCCGCCCTCGGCGGGCGGCTCTATCAGTGCGACGGCTGCAAGGAAAAGCACTACGCCTACCACAGTTGCAACCACCGCTCCTGCCCCCAGTGCGGCGCCCTCGACCAACAAATCTGGACCGCCAAACAAGAAGCCCGGCTCCTCCCCGTGCCCTACTTCATGGTCACCTTCACCCTGCCCGCAGAACTCCGCACCCTCTGCCTCCTCCATCCCGAGATCCTCTATCCACTCCTCCTCCGCCAAAGCGCCGCCGCCCTCCAAGACGTCTGCGCCACCAAGACCCACGGAGCCAAACTCGGCTTCACCAGCGTCCTCCACACCTGGTGCCGCCAAATCCAACACCACCCCCACGTCCACCTCATCGTTCCCTCCGCCGCCTTCCATCCCGTTAGCAAAACCCTCCATCGCCCCGCCAAGGAAAACTTCCTCATCCACTATCAGCCCCTCGCCGCCCGCTTCCGCAGCCGCCTCCACACCGCCCTCAAGGACGACCACCCCGAACTCTATCAAACCCTCACCCCCGCCCAGCGCCACGTTCTATCACCCGCCAAGACCTGGAACGTCCAGCTCCAGCACGCCGGCAGCGGCCGCACCGCCCTGCGCTACCTCGCCCGCTACGTCCAGCGCAGCGCCTTCGCCGCCAGCCGCCTCATCGGCTATGATCCCCAGGGAAACATCCTCCTCCGCTGGACCTCCAGCGCCACCGGCAAGACCGCCATCATGGCCCTGCACCCCCACGAATTCATCCGCCGCTGGCTCTTACACGTCCTACCCAAAGGCCTCACCCGCATCCGCCACTACGGCTACCTCGGCTCCGCCGCCCGCAAGACGCGCTTATACATCAGAGCCCTGCTAGGAGAACTCGGCGAACCCGCCCCCCAGCTCCCCGAGCCCATCCCCTTCACTTGTAACTGCTGCGGCGGCCTGCTCACCTTCCTGCGTGAAATCAAACCCATCTATCAAATGCGCGGCCCGCACCGCAGCCACTCACCCACATGAAATCCACGTTCCATCATCTAGCAGCCACCGCCCGCCGCGCCGTGTCCAGGGAACGTGCGCCCTCAAAGCCGTTGAAAACCCTCGAAACATCCGGAAAACCTCGCCCTAGAGCCAAAACGCACATTTCACCCCGTGCCAACCACCCCCGAGTGGAGCGAATCGCCTTGCGATACGCCCCACAGCCACCGCAAAGCGTGCGGCAAGTTAGAAGTAAGCCACCTCGTTCACGCAAGTCGCTGAAGGTGAATCACCAAATCAAAGCGCAAACCGCATAAACCCGCGCTCCTAGCACCCGACGGGCCTGTCCAACAACCGATAGGTTCGGGGCTATCGCCCAAACCTATCTTTGGGGTTCTGCTTCTTGAAATCTCTTGAGGAGGGAAGTGGCGGAATCCACCGCATCAAGGCGATAGAACACCTCAATCGAATTGATCTCTTCATCCTTTGTTTGAAGGGAATCTGCTGCCCACTCCTTGCGAAATTCGCCCACGGGCAGATGATCTGTCTCAGATTCCACTGCGATGAAGAACGTAAACTCCGGATTGCGATCTTCCCGGAGACGATGTGCACACGATGTGAGCTGACGCGATGCTTCTATTAGACCCAGCGTCCCAGCCAGATAGTCGCTACAAGCTGTGGAGACGCTGCGGCAGTCGTGGAGCCATTGCTTCTCGTCCGTTACCCAGTTAGGTGGATTCATTTTCTTGCAGAACAGTGTTCATTCGTAGGGTCTCCGGAAGTGATATCCGGCAATCCGACTTGCGGATCTTGGCCCGCAAGTCCTTGATTTCACAATGATTATTTCGAATCGCGTGCGTATATCCGGTGGCGTGGGGTGGATGGTTTGAAAATGACATGCCTTGCCTGATATCGCGGGCTACTCTCCCGGCGGCGCTGGCATTTTTCAGAGAGAGGAGGAGCGGCGTTCCGGTGGGAATCTCCGCTCGGGTGGAGGCGCTGGTTGCCATTGAGTCAGTGTCCACTCAGCACTCATGCGGCGGGCAGTGCCTGTGCCTGAGCACTGTTCCCGATTTGCTCACGATCCAGCGGATGGTGGAGTGGGAATCGCATTCCTCACCACGTTCCCATTCGATGAGGATAGTGCCGCCTTCGGCGGAAAGGAGGACACGGGGTTGGCGGAGGCCATCGAGGAATTCGACGGCTTTCCAGTGGTGTGCCGGAGGGATCTTTGCCAGTTCGAGGGTGGAGGTTTCGATGCGCAGGTCCGCGAGGTCGTCCCAAAACCGTTTGGGAATCTCCATCGCTTTGCCGTCCCAGGTGAGGTCGAAGCGGGTTAGTAAGGTGCTGCCCGGATGGAAGGGATAGGGCTGGTCCTTACCCTTGTATCGAAAACCGCGGAGTTCGCCCTTCTCGTCCCTGACCCCAATCACCTCGTCCTCCGCAGGGCGGATGAGTTGCACCTGCAAGTTGATTTTCCCGTCCTCGGCCACCGCCTTGAACGTCAGTCCCTCGCGGTTGACGGTGTCATTCCAGTCCAGGGCCTCGTCCGCCGCCCGGGCGGCGATAGGAAAGGCGGAAAGCGTGGAGAGAGTAAGAAAGGAGCGGCGTTTCATGGAAAGATAAGGGAACTATTTGAGTCGCTTCACGTTGCTGGCGGAGAGGAAAAAGCTGTTCCGGCCGACTTCGTTTTCAATTCCCCCTAATTCGCCGGAATTGAATGGAAATGCAGTAATCGGATGACGGACGATCATGGAATCCCGGAGACTAACGGCCACTCCGCCGGGGACGATGTTATTTTTCGGGAAAAATCAGAGAGCGGTGGGTACCTCGGCGGCGGAGGGGAGGGCCATGGCGGGCTCGCCGAATTGCGAGACGCGGCGGGGGTCTCCGGTGACGATGCGGGCGGCCCAGAGGAGGAGGTCCGCCTCCATGGTGGTTTCCGGGAGGGTTTCCTCGTTCATGCTGAGTTCATAGAAGGCGCGGCCGGAGGCGGCACTCCCGGATCATTCGTGCCCATATACAGGAAAACGGGCTTTTTAGGCCAGAAAAGGGGCCTCTGTATGCAAAGAGGGGTGTTTTCCCTACCGAATGACTCTCTTTGCATGCAAAGGGCAGTGCTTTCCCAGGCGAATGCTCCTCTGTGCATGCAAAGGGCAGTGTTTTCCAAGACGAATGCTCCTCTTTGCAGCCGGAGAAGGGGGAGTGGACGCCAGGATATCGGAGGGGCGATGTCACCACTCCGTTCCGAGGCCGTATCTGCCGGCGAGCTCCAAGAGATCATCACGCATCGGCCATTCGTCGGGGCGCTCGCTGGTGGCGTGGCGTTTGCTGGCTCCCTTGAGCGTCATGCAGCCGGTGTTGTCGCCGATTTTCCGGATAGAATCGACTTCCTCGGCGGTGAAGCGCACGGCCGGCAGTTTCGCGAAGTCCCGGATCTTGTCTTCGATCAGGCGCGCGCTGTCGCCCGCTTCCTGGATGAAGGTGGGCACGACGCTCTCGACGGCCGGGTGGCTGAGGTTCCAGATGCAGGCGAGTTGAAGAAGCGTGAGGTGGTATTTCTCGGCGAGCGGGCGCATGCGGTCGGCCTTTTCCATGCCGTGCTGGACCCAGTCTTCCGGGCGGTAGGTGCGGTGGTCGCCGGGTTTGAAAGAGTGGTCCGCACCGCCGATGTCGTCATGGAAAACGCCGCCGTAATCGACGACGCGGGTCATCACCTTCACGCCGTATTTTTCGCAGGCGGGCAAGGTCAGACCGACCGGCCATGGCTCGAGCGGATTGAGGATGAGCATCGACCAGTCGATGAGTGCGCCGAATTTTTCGAGGCAGTAGATCAGGTCGAGTGAAAAGCCGTTAGCCGGGCCGGGAGCGATGCCGAGGCGGTCGGTAAGTCCCTGTTCTTTCGCGGCGGCCAGCGCCTGCCAGAGCGGCTCGCTGGTGTAGCCGGTCTCGTCGGGGTTGTGCAGCATCAGGAGGTCGAATTTATCCGCACCGCAGCGTTCCAGTTCCCTGCTGGTGGCCATTTCCACAAAATCCGCGTAGCCGTCCGGGCCGCGCAAGGCAGGCGAGGTGAAACGCGGATAGCCCTGGCTGCCCTGGCGCTGGCCATCGTAAAAATCGTGGCCGATCATGCCGACGAGGCTGTAGGTGCCGCGATCAATTCCCTGCAGCGCCTTGCCCAGAAGCTCGTCCGCCTTGCCGTTTCCATAGACGTCCGACGTCACGAACGTGCGGATGCCAGCCTCGTAGGCGGTCTCGATGCATCCGATGAAACGCTCCTCGGAAAGGGTTTCTCCAAAGTGCATGAAGCGTCCGCCGCTCCAGGTGCCATATGCAGTCGTGGTAAGGTCCATGGTGGGTAAAAAAGTGTCCGCCCCTGCCTACGCCCGCCGCGCCGGGTGGTCAATATCAAGCGTTGGGAATGGGTCGGGCTCCTCCAAATTGCAAGTGCCTGTGTCTCGAAGCCGGAACTTGTGGAATGGTGGTTGTGGCGTCCTGCCGCAAAGTGACGTTGCTGCGAGACGCAGCAACCACGGTTTTGCGAATCAGCGTTCGAGCAGGATTTCGTCGCCCAGCACGACGAGATCCACACTGCCCTTGAGCGTCTGGTTGATGAAGGGCGTGTTGATGGATTTCGATTTCATGAACTCCGCAGTGAAGGTGGTTTCGGCATCGGGATCGAAGAGGATGAGATCGGCGGTTTGGCCGGCTGCGATGCTGACGGCGGGCAGGCCCATCAGACGGCGGGGCTCGGCGCTGTAGCGTTTCACGATGAGGTCCCAACCGAATTTCCCGGTGGCGACGAAGTGGTGATGGAGAGAGACGAGCGCGGTATCGAGGCCGGTGATCCCGTTAGGCGCGCTGACGAAGTCCTGGGATTTCTCAAACCGCGTGTGCGGCGCGTGGTCGGTGGCGATGAGGTCGAAGACGCCGTCGATGAGGCCTTGCAGCAGCCCTTCGTTGTCCGCCTTGGTGCGGAGCGGCGGGTTCATTTTATAATTCGTATCGAAGTCGCCGATGTCCTCCTCGTTGAATAACAGGTGGTGCGGGGAAACCTCGGCGGTGACCTTCACGTCGCCGCGGCTTTTCCACCAGCGGATGGTTTCCATGCCGAGCTTGCTGGAGACGTGCTGGATGTGGATGTGCGCGCCGGTGGCGTGGGCGAGGCGGATGTCGCGGTCGATGATGATTTCCTCGGCGCACGCGGGAGAACCCTTGATGCCTAACCGGTAGCTGGTGACGCCTTCGTTGAGCGCGCGCGGTCCGGCGAGTTCCGGCACCTCGCAGTGGCTGGCGAAGAACATGCCGAACTCGGTGGCGTATTGCATGGCGCGCAACAGGACGGAGGGATCGCCGGTGGTGTCGCCATCATCCGTTAGCATGACCACGCCCAGCGCGCGCATGCCGTCGATGCCGGCGAGTTCCTTGCCGTGGCGGCCCTTGGTGACGCAGCCGGAGGTGTAAACGGGAATGCGGGCGGTGCGTTTCGCGATGTCGAGCACGTTGGCGACGACGGTGGCGGAGTCGATGGCCGGATTCGTGTTAGGCATCATGACCACGCCGGTGATGCCGCCATTGATCGCGGACTCGGTGCCGGTGGCGATGGTTTCCTTGCCCTCGAATCCGGGTTCGCGGAAATGGACGTGGGCGTCGAACATGCCGGGCATCAGGATTTTCCCCTTGGCGTCGATCACGCGGACACCGGCCCCGGCGGATAGATCCGAGCCGACGTTCTGGATTTTTCCGTCGGAGACGAGCACGTCGGCCGCGATGAGTGACGGTGAATCTTCGGAAGCGATGCGGGCGTTCTTGATGAGGAGCATGGGGAAAACGGGAAGGATTTGAAATCCGCTCGGTGGCGCGGGTGTGCGGGATTTCATCGCAGCCGCCGCCCCCGCGCAAGCCGGGTTTTCAGGCGTCAGTAGCCGGTGTCGCTTTCCCGCTCCGGCGTGCGGAGCAGGACGTCGTTGGGCGAAATGGCGGAGAGACGGGATTTCGCAACCGCCAGTTCGGCCTGGGCCTTGGCGATCTCGGCGTTGAGCCGCGCGGCCTTTCCCTTCCACGTTTCAAGGCTGCCCGTGACGGAGGATCCCCCGCCGTAGGACTGGGAAACCGCGTCGCTTTTTTCGGACTGGAGCCGGCTGACCTTGCCCTTCCAACCGATGACCTTCATCCGCAGTTCCTGCAGTTTCCCGTTATCCGTGTTATCAGCAACCGATGACCGCAGCCGGGTGGGGGGTGGCAGTTCCTCCACTTCAGCCGCAGGTGGCGGCGGGGCGATGCTTTCGTGGTTTGCCAGTTCCTCGTTAAGGCGATTCCGACGCTCCTCGTCGCTCCATTGCAAACGCTCCTGCCACGAGGAATCGAGATCGGGAGCCTGGACCCGGGCGATGCCGTCCTTGTGGCGGATTTCAAGGCCCACATCGGTGACGCGGGTGATCACAACGTCCTGGTATTCCCGCCCGCCGCGCATCGCAAGCGTGCCGACCTTCTGACCGACCGCGCCGGCCCAGGTTTGGCGGCGGTATTCGGCGCGATAACGGGAAAACTCGCTTTCAAGCGAAGGAATCGCGGTGAGAAGTTTGTCGCGGGATTGTTCGAGCTCGGACTGGCGTTTGCCAAGGGCCACCGATTTCCGGCGTAGATCGGCGTTAAGCGATGTATCGCTTTTCATACGGCTACCGAAGCTCTCAAGCTGTTGGGCGCGCGACTCGTGATAGGATCGGAGCGAGCCCAGCTCGTCGTCGGCCATCGTGATGTCCCTCTGGATGCCGTTGGCGCCGCTGGAGAACCTGAAGCGCTGATCCACTAGAAGCGACAAGCCCACACCGGTCATGACCAGAACGATCATGCCAACCAGGAAGTAGAAGATTCCGGGATGATCTTCGGCAGACAGCATCTTGATGGAAATTTATTGGATGGTGGCGTTCATCCGGGCTATTTGCGCTCGCAGTTCCGCGATGCCTTTCTGCTTCATTCGAATGTAGCCCGCGATACTGCTAGACTTATTGAGATGCATGTGCCCGGCCGCTCTTGCTGCGGCGGCTTCGGCCGCAGCCTGCTGCATTTGTGTTTGAAGACCTACGATGTCCGCTTCGAGGCTGCTGATCTGAGCTTCTCCAATGGTTATTGCCCGGAGGGTCTTCTCCTTTTTCTCTTGGTTGTCGTTTTCCCGTTGCTGCGCCATCGATTGATCAGCCTGATCGTTGGCAACTGCGGCAGCTGCCTCGTGCTGAGTGCGCGTGGCATGCTCGTCCGCCAGGGCAGTGGCCTTCTGGCTCGGGTCAAACTGATAGTAATCAACCATCGCGTCCGGCAGATCTTCGAACAGGATACGTTTCTGACCCGCGTCGTGGCGGACCTGCATGCCGATCGGAGTCACCTCGCGGATGAAAACATTCTTATAAACGGCCCCGGATTTGGTTTCCAACTGAGCCATGGTCTCGCCTTTCGCCTTCCCGCGGACGTAGGCACGATATTGTTCCTTGTAGTTCTCAAAGGCAGCCTTTTTCGCGACGAGATCAGCATTCGCGCTTTCGATCTTCGTCTTCAGCGCGGCTGTCGAATCAATCTGGCTCTGATTCTCACGCTTGATGCGGGTGAGTTCTTTGGCCGAGGAGAGCATCGCGGGCGCGGTGGCGAGTTGCTTGTCACCATCGACGATCCTCGATCGGTAGCCTTCGATTTCCTGACCCTGGTTTTTTATCAATGCTTCGATCGTCTGCGGACCACCCTGCATGCCTTCGTCGAACGCAAAGACAAACAGCACGCCGAAACCGATCAAAACCACGAGCGCCATCAACATCCCGATCAGTCCGGGACCACGGCCGCTTTGCATCATATCACTGAAAGACATACGAAATTCGTTTGAGGTTGGGTGGTTTACTTGACCTGATATTTGACGCGATAGGCGTCAAATTCCGACTGCAGCGCGCGCTTGCGGGAATCCAGCGCGGCGACTTCCGCCTCCAGCTTGGCGACTTCCGCCGACTGCTTTTCGGAAACCTGCTTGGCTTCGGCGAGATCGGCGGAAACGTCAGGAGGAAGGTTCTTCAGCTTTTCCTCGATGAGAGCAACGTCTCCTTTCAGCTGGGTGATCTCGATCTTCTGTTTCTCGCGCTTCTCGACAAGTTTCGGGTCCTCGCTGCATGAGACGAAGGACAGTAGGGAAAGGGCAATCAGTAGTGGGAAAGGGCGGATTCTGAACCTCATGGAATGTAGGGAATGGTGGTGTTGGCGAAGGAGTTGGCCCGGTTCGTCGTGGTTGGATTCACGGCGCTCGGGGAAATTCTCTGGTAGGGCTGATAACAGGCCCGGTAGTTCCGAGAAACATACGGGTTGTAGTTGGAGCCGCAGGGATTGTAGTAATAAACGTAGTGGTAGCGCGGCCTGCTGTAGCCGGAGTAATAAGAGGAGGACGAATAACCACTGCTGCTGAACGACCGGGCCGGCTGGCCGAGGGCCCGCACATTGGAAGCGGAGATCTGCCGGGCTGCGATCAGATTGCGGTTTTCACGAAACCGTAGTTCCTCACGCCGCGTCTCAAAAGCGGCCTGTTCGTCCTTTGCGTGATTCACCGCGACGGTGCTGTCGATCCACTGTTCATAGGCTACGGCCTGGCGCTTTTCCTCATCCTGAGCGGCGAGCGACGCATTTTCATCCAGTGCGAAAAACATGCGTTGTCGGTCGTCGAGATCTGCGTAAACCAAGCGGGCGGAACCATCCTCATGGCGGATGGTCACACCGGCATCGTCCACCGCCGCAACCGTCGCGTTTTTAAAGGTGCGGCCGTCCGCAACGGGGAACTCCTTGAACTTTTTCCCGAGCGCCATCTGGCGTTGCGTGGTGACAAAATCCTCCTGGACTCCGAGCAACTGCCGTTCCATCGACTCGACTTCTACGGTCAGGTCGCCTCGCTGCCGACTCAGATCGAGCAAGCGTTTTGTTTCGGATTCGTGGGAAACACGGAGCCTTTCGAGTTTGCCCAGGCTTGCAGCGTCGGATTGCTGATAGCGGTATTCCTTCAATGCCAGGTTATGGGACAGCTCGAGGCGTTGTTGCTCGCCCTGCCACCAAGCTGCATCCTCACCGCTCTTGCGGCAGCCGGACGTCAGAAGACCCGCCATCACTGACGCGAAACCCAAACTTTTCCCTGCCATTCCGATGTTCATATGCAGCGGTGTTTAAACCCACAAGATACTGGTCAGTCAACGCAATTTGCAATATTTCCGTGTTAGGATGCGTCTGATATTCGAAAATACCGAGCCCCTTTTCAGAACTCCGCTCTCGCGGAAAACGCGCGAACATTGAGAACCAACATGTTCGGAAAGTCATTTTCCCACGATATCGACCGACCACCCGTCAACGCGAGACGGATTGCTCCCCGCAGTTGGAGCGAAACCTTCCGGAACTTCTAATCCTCACAGGCCCAAGACACGGCGTTAGAACACCGTTGCTGACAAATCGAAAGCCGATCTTCGCAAATGCCAAACAGATCGCAGCCCCTAAAGTGCAATTTGCATGGCCCGCGGGTGCAACCTGCTGCTTTCACATCACAATTCCCCCCGACGCCCAACCGACCATTTTCTGGATCACCTGAAAACCAATGAGATCCGGAGAACTTCCGGCACTGGCATGTTGTCTGCGAAACGGATGGTGCTATGAAAATCAATCCAAACCCCGCGAATACGAATCGGACCCTTTTCAAAAACGCCTCAGGCAAAGTAGGCTGGATCCTGCTCTGGCTGATTGGAATTCCGGTCCCCGTTCTCCTCGGCCTTTTCCTCATCCGCGGTTGCAAGTGAGGCATTCCGCCACTTGCTTACCGTCCCATTCTGATCGAACCATGAATTTCCATGTCAAATGCGAGCTGGCTTACAATCTGTCAGGCCCGGCCACCTTTCTGTTTGCCCTCAAATGCATCGAAACCACCGATCAGAAAATCATCAGTGAGTCGCTAGTTATTGAGCCATTCGTCCCCACGGAAGAATTCACGATCGACGCCGGGATGAACCGGTTCTCACGCATCAGGACGCTCAATCCAGGCACCCTCAAAGTGACCTATCAAGCGGAAGTCGCCACCGCGACCCGGCTCGATCCCGCAAGTTCCCTGCAAGCGGAGGATACCGTCAATCCGAGCCCGCAGGCGATCCCGTTTCTATTCCCGAGCCGGTACTGCCAGTCGGACCGGCTCCGGCAGCAGGCCCAGGATTTGTTCGGCCATCTGACCACCCCATTTGAGATCGCGGCCGGGATCAGCGACTGGATCTTTGAGCACGTTTCCTACGTCAGCGGCAGTTCGGGGGAAACCTCCTCCGCAGTGGACACCCTTGAACAACGCCAGGGCGTGTGCAGGGATTTCGCCCATCTGGGAATCGGCCTGTGCCGGGCGATGAACGTGCCCGCGCGCTACGCCACCTGCTATGCCTATCAGCTCAATCCGCCGGATTTCCACGCCTGCTTCGAAGTCCTGATCAACGGCATGTGGTATATCTTCGACGCCACGCGGCTCGTCCCGCTCAACGGACTTGTCAGAATCGCCACCGGCCGCGATGCGGCGGACGCGGCTGTTTGCACCATCTTCGGCACCCCGGAACTCACTGCCAGCATCGTCTCGTGCGAGTGCGCCGATCCGAATTTCGTCCCATTCACCCGTGACAGCCTCGCCGTGCAGAATCTGGCCATCGCCCTTCTATAGTTGGGAGAACACCATGGAAATCTTCAATGCATCCCCGGACACGTGGGAGCAGATCCATCTCATCCACGAGACCTGTTACAGCTATTCGCAGCCGGTGCGTTTTCTTCCGCACCGCCTCGTGCTTCGTCCGCGCGAGGGACATGAGGTCCTGCTCCATTCGATGAACCTGACCACCACACCGCCATGCAAGCTTCGCTGGCATCGCGATTTGTTGGACAACTCGATCGCCTATGCGGAATTCCAGAATTCCGCCCGCGAACTGCTGATCCGCAGCGAGTTCACCGTCAGCGTCCCACCCGCGCCGGAAGCCGGGCAGGAACCCATTTTCGTCCCCTACCCCGCGCACATCGCAGGCATCGAGCAAATGGTCGCCACGCCCTACCTGCAATACATCTACCCGCCGGAAATTGGCCAGCTCCGGCAATGGTTCACGGCCAGCGGCCTGTCTCCTTCACCCGACAAGCCGAGCGCGATTTTCGACAATATGGCCGCCCTCATCCACCGGACGATCGCTTATAACAGACGCGAGGAATCCGGCGTCCAGTCGCCGCTCGAAACCCTCGGGCTCACCAGCGGGTCCTGCCGCGACATGGCCGTGCTGATGATCGAAACCAGCCGCGCGTTAGGCTATCCGGCCCGTTTCGTCAGCGGTTACTTGGAAAGCCGGAACTCTCAGGCAGGCCGCGGCTCCACCCACGCGTGGGCGGAAATTTTCCTACCGGACCACGGTTGGGCAGGATTCGATCCTTCCATCGGCAAACGGGTCGGCCCCGGGCACATCGCCGTGGGAGTGAGCCACCACCCGCGCGGAGTGATGCCGATCAGCGGTGGTTTCAACGCGGCGGCAGGCGTCAGCAGTTCCCTAAAAATCACGATCACCACCAAGCGCCTGGCACCGCAAAGCACGACCTGAAGCTGCGGGTCCTCAAGGCGAAACCGCCAGACGCTCGCTGGTGGCTTCGCGCTCGAAGAGGAAGCCGTTTTCCTTGTAGGTCTTCAGTCGGAAATGGGTGGCGGTGGAAATGACGCCGTCGAGCGAACTGAGTTTTTCCGAAACGAAACGGGCGACCTCGCGGAGATCGGCCCCCTCGACGACAACCATCAGATCGTAGCCGCCGCTGGCGAGGTA
>Ga0209512_1000613_pt1 | contig 55497 bp, 44 predicted proteins | sample frozenSSSSmetaG_FD_184142 | JGI IMG/M metagenome (GOLD analysis project Ga0209512, IMG submission 184142) | Glacier valley bacterial and archeal communities from Borup Fiord, Nunavut, Canada, to study Microbial Dark Matter (Phase II) -... | ecosystem: Environmental > Aquatic > Freshwater > Ice >...
TGGAAAGATAAAAAGCCATATGAACCGAAATTACAACTTGTATAACTCAAATAGGATTACCAAATTTGTGTGTATAGTCAATATCAAATTAAATCATAAACCTGTATAGCCATTTTAGGATAGGACAAGGATAGGACAGAGTTAAGGTTGTAATTTGGGCAAGTCCAATACAAGTCCAATGTAAAAGCAATGCAAGTCCAATCTGGCCCGGTTAAAATTGGACTTGCATTGCTTTTACAATTGTTTTAAATTGAATTTAATTAAACTTCTATACAACTAGCCTAGCTATCTCTCCTTCTATGAAGTCATAATTATACTGCAGTCAACTCTAGATGATATTTGATACCTCTTCGCTTTCTGGTCTGTTCGAACCGACCAGAAAGCGGACAAGAAACGTAGACAATACGGCGAAGGAACCCCGAGAGTTAAAGCTATTGCCGACTTCAGGCTCACTATGCTAAAAGAGGTAGATACGAGGTTATTAAGGGTTAGTGCTAGTTTTCTATAAGACCTGCTGCCTGTTCATCTAAAAACCAGGTGAGTGTCCCGTTGATCGGAGCAATTAGTTGGGAAGGGTAAAGGTGAGTGTTCTTTTCTTCCTCCGACAATACATGTTGTACTGCCTCTGCTTTCGACTCGCCGAAGACCAAAAATGCAACATTTTTAGCTTTATTGATTAACGGAGCAGTAAAGCTTATTCTGTAGGTAGACAGTTTTTCTACGTAAACAGAAGCTATCGTCGCCTCAGTATTACTTAGTATGCTAGTTTCAGGAAATAATGATGCGGTATGAGCATCGTCACCCATACCAAGTAATATGAGGTCAAACGCAATTTCTGTGCCTTTAAAATGGCTCTTAATTGATTCTTCATAAGCAATTGCTGCCTGGTCGGGCTCCAGCGCAGTATTCACATAGAAAATGTGATCTTCAGCAATCTCCAATGGCTCAAGAATCGAACGCTTTGCCATTAGCCCATTATAACTTTCGTGACTCGGCATGACATTTCGCTCATCTCCAAAGAAAAAAAATACTTTAGACCAGTCAATCTTATCCTTACAGGTTGTAGCTAAGATTTCGTATAATTTCTTAGGGGAATTTCCTCCCGTCAATACGAAATTAAAGGCACCTTTTGCTAAAATCGACTGCCTCGCAATGTTCAGGATATACTCCGATAGATCGTGGAATAATTCTTCTGAGTTATTGTAAATTAAAACACTCATTTAATCTTTATTTAAAGGTAGGGTGAACCAGTGGAAACCATCTCTGGCAATCAAAGCCTCTGCGTCCTCCGGTCCCCATGAATCTGCCGTGTAATTTGGAAAACTCAATGACTTTTTATTTGCCCACGAATTTACCACAGGCATCAATAATTCCCATGCACTTTCTACCTGATCAGCACGCATAAATTGGGTTTGATCACCAGTCATCACATCAAGAAGCAGTGTTTCATAGGCTTCTGGAGTTTCCGTATTGTAAGTTCCTTTATAGTCAAACACCATGTCAACCGGATTCAATACCATGTCAAGCCCTGGTCTTTTTGCTTGTACTTGTAAACGAATGCTCATCTCTGGCTGGATACTGATAATCAGTCGGTTTTGCTGCCAATGTTCAGTAACGGCAGGGGGGAAGATCTGATGCGGGACATCCTTAAATTGGATGGTAATCAATGAGGAAGTTTGGAACAGTCGTTTTCCCGTTCTCACATAAAAGGGAACGCCTTGCCACCTCCAATTGTCTACAAAGAATTTTATTGCGGCAAAAGTCTCTGTATTTGAGTCTGGAGCTACGCCGGTTTCATGCCTATATCCAGGCACTTCTTTTCCTTCCACCCAGCCTTTTGTATACTGTCCGCGAACAGTACTAAAACGGATGTCCTCAGGTGAAAAAGGTCGCATTGCTTTTAAGACGTCAACTTTTTTATTTCTAATCTCATCTGCATCGAAGTTTATGGGGGTTTCCATGCCGATTAAACACAATAGTTGAAGAAGATGATTTTGAATCATATCTCTCAAAGCTCCGGCACTTTCATAATAGCCACCTCGGTCACCTACGCCAAGTTGCTCTGTTACAGATATCTGTACGTGGTCAATATAAGTTCTGTTCCAAAGTGGCTCTAGGAATGAATTCGCGAATCTGAAGGCCATGATGTTTTGAACCGTTTCCTTACCGAGGTAATGGTCAATTCTATAGATCTGTTTTTCCGTAAAAATGCCAGTTAAAATACAGTTCAATTCTTTCGCGGTTTCGAGGTCTCTTCCGAACGGTTTTTCGATAACAATTCTGCAATTTTCCTCTGTTCCCGCTAGTTCATAATCTGACAGACATTTTGCAATTAAAGGAAACAAATTTGGAGCAACTGCCAGGTAATAAATAACCTGCGTTTTCTCACCAAACTCCTGCTGGTATTTTTCAATTAATTTTTTCAAACTACCGAAAGTCTCGGGTGCTTCTACATCTACAGAAGTGTAGTGCAGATGGTCTGAAAACTTTGACCACCTCTCGTCTTTAACTTTTCCGGATCTTGAAAAACTATTGACCCCTTCCTCTAGCGCAGCTCTAAATTTTTCGTCGTTTAGCGGCTTACGTGCCGTTCCTATAATAGCGTATTTATCTGGCATATAGCCATCTGCGTATAGGTTATAAAGTGCTGGCGCTAACTTGCGCAAGTTCAAATCGCCCGTTCCACCAAAAATTACGACGATTGTTGGATTGAGACTGATGCTTGTTTTCATCTGTTGGATTTTGTAGTACTAATTATTTGCATTCCAATCGGCATGGAAAATTCCAGCTTCATCAATACGTTCAAATGTGTGTGCACCAAAGAAATCTCTTTGAGCTTGTGTTAAATTTAGTGGAGAATTAGCCGTTCTGAAAGAGTCATAGTAGGTAATGGCCGAAGCATAACATGGAATGGCTATGCCATTTGAAATTGCAGCGATTACTACTGCCCTTGTACCCGGTAAAATATCTTTTAGTTGCGACTGAATACTTTCGTCGCTGTATAAGTGAGGTAATTTCGGTTGTTTCGTGTAAGCCTGGAAAATATCCTCCAGCAACTCTGCTCTAATAATACATCCACCGCGCCAAATTTGGGAGATCTTTTTCAAGTTTAACTCATATTTGAATTCTGTAGAAGCTTGTTCCAGTAGATGTAAACCCTGTGCATAGGATGTGATCATAGCGAAATAGAGTGCCTGCTCCAGTTGAACTTCAAAATTAGCCGTATCTTTAATGTGAATAGCTTCGTGTGGCAATGAATTTGCCAGGGCAACTCTAAGTGCTTTGAATTTAGAGAGATCTCTGGTGCTTACGGCTTCATTAATAGTTGGAATTGGCAACTGCAGATCTACCGATACTTGAGTGGTCCATTTACCGGTTCCTTTAGATTTTGCTTCATCTTTAATAACGTCGATAAGCAATCCGCCGGTTTTCTCGTCCTTAACTTTGAAGATGTCCTTCGTTACTTCCAATAGGAAGGATTTTAGGCGACCGTTGTTCCACTTATTGAACAATGCATAGATCTGGTCGTTATTGTATTTGAGTCCGTTTTTAAGTAAATCATAAGTTTCTGCGAGGATTTGCATCATGGCATATTCGATGCCATTATGTACCATTTTCACAAAATGACCTGATGCACCAGGGCCGATATAGGCAACGCATGGATCTCCATTAACTTTAGCTGATACCGCTTCAAAAATTGGTTGAACAGATTCATACGCAGTTTTATCACCTCCTGGCATCATACTTGGTCCGAAGCGAGCACCTTCTTCACCACCAGAAATTCCCATTCCAAAGAAGTGAATTCCTTGTTCGGAAAGCTCTTTAGCGCGGCGGCTGGTATCGGTAAAATGGGAATTACCACTATCAATGATCACATCATCCTTATCGAGTAAAGGAACCAGTTCGGCAATTACACTATCCACAATAGGACCAGCAGGAACAAGTAATACGATTCTTCTAGGAAGTTCCAGGCTCTTTATAAAATCTTCTAATGACTCAAATCCTTTCAGCTGATGTGCTTTACCATCTTCCTCGAGTTTTTTAAGCATCTTCTGATCTTTATCATAACCCGTAACCTGAAAGCCTTTGTCGGCCATATTAAGCAATAGGTTTCGGCCCATCGTTCCAAGGCCAATCATTCCTAAAGTATATTTGTTGTTCATCTATTTATTGTTTTGGGGATGGATTGTGTAAACATGATATTTCTCAGCAACCTGCCAAAGTTTAGCACCTCCCTTGATACCATCTCTGTTTGTTACCAGTCTTATATTGTGATCTAATTCAAAGTCGATATGTTTTGAATTTCCCCCACCTATATATAAGGTGTCATAGTTGAAAACTGTTTTATAAATCTGGATGATTCTTTGTAATCTTTCATTCCATTTTTTAATACCGATTTCTCCCAACGCTTCTGTACCGATGTAGCTATCGTAGTCTTTTCTCTTGGTAACAGGCAAATGTGCAAGTTCAAGATGGGGAAGTAGTTCTCCGTCATAAACCAGTGCGGTTCCAAAACCGGTACCAACGGTTAAAACGATCTCGAAGCCTTTGCCAGACACAATACCAAGTGCTTGTTGGTCGGCGTCATTGATGAGTCTGACAGGTAGGTTCAACAAATCACTTACTTGCTGAGCCAAATTTACATTTAGCCAGCTATTTTTAGCGAGGTTTGGTGCCGTTTCTACAATTCCTTTCTTTACATACCCTGGAAAGCCGATTGACACTTTACTGAAATTATCGTTAAAGGATTTTAGTATTTCTTTAATACAATTTATAATTGCTTCCGGCGTAGATTTTTTAGGTGTAGGGACTTTTATGAAATCGGTGACCATGTCACCGTCTTTGCTTAAAATACAGCCTTTAACACTTGTTCCGCCAATATCTATAGACAGTACGTTGGCGCTTTGTTTAATTTTTTGGACCGGCATATTTGCTTTTTTAGTTAAAGGGCCTGTGTTTAATACAATTCAAAATAACAAATTTTAGTCCGATAACTGGCGAAGTAATTTTTTATAATGTGGAATAATTACTGGTACATGTCAAAATAGAGAAAAGTGTGTTTAATAAAAGTCACTCGCTTACGCTATTCTGTTTAACTGTATATTTTTAAGTACAAAATTAAAACCTCTAAGAATAAAGGAGTTGTCATTTAGGTAATGTTAAAGAATGTTAAAAAAAAATTATGCGAATTATTTGCAATTAACTATATCTTTCGTATAATTGTTAAGGGAATAGCCGATTTCGCACAAATGATCGGCCGTTAAATAAACCAAGTATATTATTTTATAAACCAAGCTATGAATCGAACTTTTACAAAAAATCTATGGAGTGATGCCTCACTTCAGCCCTTCAATCATCTTCAGAAACAACTTAGACCTATTTCAGGTACTTTTTTGTGCACGACTGATTATTAGTAAACCAAGCAAACCAAAACGATTTTGACTTATATTTTAGATGAAGTGAGTTTTTTCATTCCGTTATTTATTTTCGGGATTTGAAATAAGTTTCTTCAAAACTTAAATATTTTCATTACAATCAAACAATCAATAAACAGTTTTTTAATCAGTTAATACTTAATTATCTGTTATGCGCATTATTGCAACTATAACTTTTCTGGGTGTGTTGTGTACAACAACATACTCCTTCGGCAATACGGCTAGGTCTGCCTGTGTTACGAACCACTTCTCGTTTAAGGGAAGCTTCCAACAAGATACTACCAAGGCAGGTCGGGACACTACCAAGGTAGCGGACACCACCACCGTTGGTATTAAACCGATGATGAAAACGATCGCTAAGAAGCTTGAATCTAAAGGTAGTAATCTTGATCCTAAGAAGCTTTCTATTTTTCCCGCGATTTCTCTCCAACAGTTTTTAAAGGGAGAAGCTGCAGGTCTTTATGTTACTGAGCCATCCGGTGAGCCTGGAACTGTTCAAAACATGTTTATTCATGGAACGTCTCAACCGCTACTTTCTCAGCGTGAGGTTTTCCAAACTCAACCTTTAGTAGTATTAGATGGTGTTCCTCTTATAGGCGAGCACCCATTCGCATTTGATATCCAGCAATTCAAATTCGATAGAATCGGTCCTGCTACCAATCCATTGGCCAACATCAATATGGCAAACATTAAATCAGTTCAGGTTTTGAACGGATTGAATGCAACAGGTATTTATGGGCCGAAAGCTGCAAACGGTGTAATCTTATTGACTACGAATGCTCCTGGTTCAAAAAGAAGGATCACATTTGATAGCTATGTAGGTGTTGCTACGCCGAACGCAGTTACAACAATCAACGGTAAATTTGAAAATGATTTCAGAAGACAGTTTTATAATAAGTATACAGCAAATGGAGTCTATGGCGACAATGATGTATATCCATTATATTTAAGTGACTCATTGAATAATGATTATTACGGCCCATCTAATTGGAACGATCAATACTATGGATCGTCACTACAATATGGAGTAAATGCTAGCATTTCGGGTGGTTCTGAAACAGCGAACTTCCGTTTTTCTGTTGGAAGCCTTCGTAGTGCTGGTATTGCTGATGAAACTAAAGCCGATCGTTATGATACGCGTTTCATTATCAACATGAAACCGGTAAAGTGGTTGACATTCAGTGCAATGGTTAACGCAAATAGAGTGCAGCGTACGCGTAACAGAAATGTTCGCGATAGGTTGGCTCAGGTGAACTATCTACCTGATTTGAGCTCTCCAATCGCGCCAAACAAGATTAAATACGGACGGTATTTGGGAGAGTTTGATAAAGGATTTGATAAAAATAAGTCTAATATCATTGAAGGATACATTAAAGTTGGTATTGATCTTGGTAAATTCAAATTCGTATCTACCGCCGGACTTGACTATTATGAAGGTTATCGTGATATTTTCTTCCCACGTACTTTGCTGCAAACTACTAACTATGCCTCTAACTATTTTGGATACAATCAGCGTGCTACTGTTGATAACATCGCTACGTACGATTATGACCTTAATGAGGATCATAAGTTTACGTTTAGTTTAGGTAACACCATTCAATATGATACTTATAGGTATAGCTATGCGTATGCCTACAAAGGAAGTAATGATTTTATCAAACTAAATCTATTACGTTCTGATCCAAATAAAAGAGCTGAATATTTGGAGCCTTATGTATTCAGAAGAGAATTAGTTTATAAATTTTTAGACAGAACAAGAAATAACCAGCTTTCATTCTACGGTAAAGCAGACTATAGTTTTAAAGACAAATACAACTTCTCTGCGTTATTGCGCGCAGACGCGTCGTCAAATCAACAGCCTACAAGCCGTTGGTTCTACTCTCCAGTATTGTCAGCTGGATGGGATATGAAGAAAGAGTTTTTTGCAAACAGCGAGACTTTCTCAGAATTAAATCTGAGGGGAAGTGTTGGCCGAATGGGTAGGTATGAAAACTTTGACAATTATGCTCAAGGTCCTCAATACACTGCATTTATTGGTTTCACAGGAAATCTAATTGCGCCTGGATACAATGGTATCGCAACGTTGACTCGTCCATATAATACTGGTTCTGTTGGCTATGGCCTTGAATGGGCATATACAGATCAGGCTAACCTTGGATTAGATGCATCATTCTTAAATGATCGCGTTCATGCAAGTATTGATGGCTATTATAAGCATGATAAAAACATGTTATTAGGAATTCCATCTGCCGCTGAATATGGTTATACTTCAGTTATCAAAAACGGTATGGCAATTCGCAACACCGGACTTGACCTTACCCTAAGTGGAGATATCTTCACCAAATCCAACACGGTTTCCTGGACTTCAGCTATTAATTTGAATTTCAATCAGAATAAGTTAACCGCTTTACCTGGTGGATTGAATCAAATCATTGTAGGTGACAGGTTATTGAAAGTTGGAGAAGCTGTTGACGCTTATTGGGTATTTACAAATGAAGGAATATATAATACAGATGCTGAAGTTCCATCGAATGGTGCTGGTGGCAAAATGGCTTATAATGGGCTTACGCTTAAGGCGGGTGACCCAAAATGGAAGGACATCAATGGTGATAATGCAATCACTGATGCAGACAGATCATTAAAAGGTCATGCTCTTCCAACCTTCTCTGGTGGTTTTAATAACGATTTTGGTTACAAAAATTGGACTTTAAGTCTGAACTTTTACTACAACCTTGGTCGCGACCTTATTAACCAGGAAATGGCGAACAGATTTGATTTCGTGAATCGTGAAGGATTAAATGATATTAATTCTGTAAGAGAGATCACTTTCTGGGAAAAACGTGGGGACTACTCTAAATACCCAATCTACAATCCATGGAGTTCAGTTTCTCCTTACCAGGTTAATCAAGACATGTTCTTAGAAAATGCTTCGTTTGTTAAGCTTCGCACCGTATCATTAGGCTATGATTTGACGGATATGTTTAAGAAGAAGACTCCTAATGTAGCGCGTTTCTATGTGTATGGAAGTGTTCATAATGTTTTCACATTGACCAACTATACCGGACAAGATCCTGAATTAGCAAGTTTTACGGGATATGATACAGGTTATGGCTTGCAAATCCCAAGGACTTATACTATAGGTGTAAAGCTGGATTTTTAATTCCTGATCGTAGACAAATAACATTAAGTATCATTTAAAATTGAGAAAATGAAAAAAATAATTTTGCTGAGTCTAGTCTTCTTTTCCCTCCTTGCCGGAGGCTGTAAAAAAGCACTAGATGTCAACTCAACCCGTGTGGTGAATGAAGTGAACTATTGGAATACACTTGAAGATGCCCGTGCTGGTATCATGGGAGTGTACGGGTTAACCAGAGCAGCATTGGCCGATAACAACGGACACTGGATCTATGGTGATGTACGTATGGGTAATTTTGATAGCCCCATCCGTCAGGATCTAAAGGCTATCATAAAAAATGATCTGAATGCATCTTACCCGGTAATTAAGGAGCTATCCAACTGGAGAAGATTTTATGCGATTGTAAATGCGGCAAATATCTTCTTAGAGCGTATCCCTGAAGTGAAGGCGAATGATGCAAGGTATACACAAAACAATATGGATGTGGATATTGCTCAGGTTCGTTTTTTAAGAGCATATGCCTATTTCTATATGGTTAGGATTTGGGGAGATGTACCATTTTTAACTACCTCTCGCGACGGTAGTTTTGAAAATGTAGGAAGGACAAACAAAGATGCAATTCTTGAATTTGTTCAGGCTGAAATGCTCGCCTCTGCATTGGTATTGCCTTACCGTTACAGTGTGAACGATATTCAGCAACCGGGCTTGTACTATAATGAATATGATAGCAGATGGAACGGCGCATTAATTAGAAAGCTTACCGCTTATGGAATGTTAGCTAATGTTGCTGCGTGGCAAGGAAAATACACAGATGTAATTAAATACTCAAACATTGTACTCACTGACTACCCTAAGGCGAGTATGAATTATACCTCTACGACGTTCCTAACTCAACGGAATGGCTTCTTTTATGACAAAAGAAATGAGCATTTGTTGGCCTTTGGTTTTGTATGGGGTCACCAGGATGCTTCTTTTTCAGGAAATATGGAGTCTTTAGCATTAGCTGAGCCTGTAGTTAACAAGAGTATTCCAGATGTTTTTGTTCCAAAAGATTCGATTTTGACAATATTTAAGGAGACAAATGACGGTAGATTTAATATTGATACGACCGGGGTCACTCACTCTCAGGCCTACTTTACTAATTTTCTTGGAAGGTATCCTGTTTTCAGTAAGATTAAGGTCATGCAGGATGGCTCCACTGATCCAACTTTTAGGATTTATTCAAGTTCAATCGTTGTGTCGAGACTAGAAGATATTACTTTGTTAAGGGCCGAAGCTTATGCAGCTCTTGGCGAAAACACAAATGCGATCAACGATTTAAACACGGTTAGACGGTTGAGATACAATGTTGATAATAAAGGTCAGCTGAATGAAAGTGCTTCTACTTTTATAGCCTACGATGCTGCTAGAAATGGGGCTCCAGTCGATGCTATATTTTTAGAGAGACAGAAAGAATTCATGGGAGAGGGAATGCATTTCTATGATCAGGTTAGATACCATAAGATTAAGGGAACTAATGCCACGTTTTTGAACCTGATAAATACAGGTGGTATTTACTGGCCGATCTCTCGCGATCTTATTGCTCAGAACCCATTATTAACACAAAATTCATACTGGAAGTAATAAAGGAAAGAAAGACATGAAAAAATCAAATTTTTATTCAAGATTTTTAGTTGCGGCCTTGCTGCCTGCACTAATGTTTCAAGTGGGATGTAAAACCGAAGATGGTTATATAGATGGAAAGCCAGTTGATAATACTACTAACTTAACTACCTATGCTTATTTGAAAAGTAAACCGGGTGTTTACGATTCGTTGCTTTTTCTAGTTGACAAATTGGGTCTGCAGAAAACATTGGAAGACAGCACTGTTACAACTTTTGCGCCGTCTAATTTAAGTTTTCAAATTGCAATCAAGAACTTGAACCAAGTTCGTAAATCACAAAATAAGCCGGCCGTATATTTAAAGGAGCTCGTTTCTGGCTTATCACTTTTACCTAAAGATTTACCGAAAGCAAAGGCGGACTTAGCTCACATTGACACAATGGTTTCTAGATATGTAATCAGAAAAAGTTTTCTATCAAGCGATTTCTCAGTTGGAGATGGTCAAACAATCTTTAGTGTTCGCCATGGTTATCCAATGCACGGTCAGCGCTTATATGCTGATGGTCAGGGATGGCAAAATGGTGGTTCAGAAATTATTGAGTTTGCCAATACAAAACGTAGCGTATTTGTTCCTAACTGGTCCAAAACTACAACTAGTTCTGTGAACATAAAAAGTAAAAATGGGATCATTCACTTGTTAAGACCCGATCATGTGTTCGGTTTTGATGAATTTGTTAGAAGATTAACTCTAATTCCACCACCAACAAACTTAATATTCAATGATATAGCAAGGTATAGTTCTGCCCTTCCTAAACCCGCTTCACCACCGTACAGCGTTACATTTCGGGGAAATTATCAAGATGGACAAGTTTCCGGAGGAGAAAGAATCGATAAGTTATTTGACAATAACGTATTAACCAAATTTATTTCAAGGTTTACAGATCAGGGTAATGATCCGACGGTAATCACCTATAAGTTTTTTGGAGGTCCTGCTGTTGCAAACGTTTACACGCTAACCTCTGCAAATGATGCGCATCCACGGGATCCTAAAAGCTGGAGATTGGAAGGTTCGCTAAATGGTACCAATTGGGTTCAGTTAGATACGCGCCAGGATATCGATTTTAGTTCTTATTTTGAGACTAAACTTTTTGATTTTCCTAATACAGTAGCTTATGGTTACTACAGGCTTACGATTTTAACTAACCACGGTGACGGTCTTTTTCAAATGGCAGAATGGTCATTGAACTATAGGCAATTAGATTAAACGCAGAGATTTTAAACCAAAAGACTATTATGCAAAACGCAATTAAATATAAAGCCTTGATACTGCTTACTGCAGTTGTTGCTTTCTCTGGTTGTAGGAAAATATTTAACCTACCTGAAGAAAGAGATTATTTAAGTTCAAGAGCAGACTTTACAGTAAAGGCTTTCGATCCAAGATTGGGTAGAACAACTGTTCGTACCGGTATTTTCAACGCCGACAACTCCAGCTTCCCAATGACTTTCGAAATTGTTAACCCAAGATTTGGAGACGGAAGGGATGCTAGTGATATGTTAGCTGTAAAACCGACACTTGTTTGGACATCAGAGTACACTGGTAAAGAAAAAAGTATAGCCGAAATTGAAGCTAAAAGAAAGTTGGAGCCGCACCCTATGGTGGAGTTGAGGAATTCTGGCGATTTTGTGTTGTGGCATACCGCCACTAAAGACCTGCTCAAGCCAGCTGATTCTATCATTTATCCTCAGAATATTAGATATTTTGATGTTAAGATCAGTAATTCCGGTGGCGCAAGGATTATCAAGAATTTACAATTTACGCCCAGGATAGATGTACCGTACGAACCTAGTCGTGATTACAATACGATCACTGGTGCACCTAACACTACTACTCCTGGTGGAAAGGCGCGGATTTATAATTTCCCTAATCTGTCTGGTATAATTAGAGGAGAATTAACAAATACTCAGTTCCAGGGCGCAAACAATACAAATACCGGTTTAGTGTATATGTATATCAGAAAGTATACTGGCGACGGTGCAAATGGTAGCTCGTTGAGATTTAAGTTTTTGAACAAGGATTCAGTAGCAATTGATCCGGTTAAGTTCGGTGATACCAAATGGAATCAATTGGTTCATGGATTTAACATGGTGAAGACAACTACTTACGTTCAATATGATGTCGCTTATCCAATCCCATTAGCGAGAATCCCTACACTGTACACAGCTGGTGGTCCGACGAGTACTGGTGGAGGTGGTGAGGCTTATGTCGAGTTTAGTTTCTCACGTCTTGGCTTTAATAATGTGCGGGAAACAGGTAGGATTTCTACCAACTTCCAAATATTTGAGAAGGGCGACTGGGAGATTGTATTCCACTTTAAAACAGTTAACCCGAAATTTGCGAACGATTAGATCCTAACGATAAAAAATTAATACAATGAGAAAACAAATTATTCTGCTATCAATTTTTTTCAGTTGCATTTTTCTATGCAAGGATTTGATGGCGCAAACCAAGAAGATTACCGTTAGGGGAACCGTGACGGATGCGGCTTCCAACGAACCTATGGTTGGAGCATATGTGTCCTCCGGAGTACCGTTAAAGGTTGTTGCAACCGTTAACGCAAATGGAGCCTATTCGGCTGTTGTTGATGAAGGTGCTACTTTAACATTTAGTTATGTAAGTTACGATCCACAAACAATTAAATTGAAACCTGGTGAAGCAATAAAAAACGTTCGGCTGAAAGAAACTAAGAATCAGCTTTCGGAAGAAGTAGTAATTAGGGGTTATGTCAAAAGAACCCGGGAAACTACAACTGGTTCATCATATATAGTATCCGGTAAGGAAGTACAAGATGTACCAGTAGGTAACGTGGAGCAATTGCTTCAGGGTAAAGTTGCGGGTTTAAATATTCAGAACAACACTGGTGCGCCCGGTATGCGGGGAAGTACAAACATTCGTGGTCTTTCTACGATCTCTGTAACTGGTACGGGTGAAAGTGCTTATTTGCAACCAACTTCACCTTTATATGTAATTGATGGTGTACCGATGGATGCAGATAAAGCTTCTGAATTTGGTTTTGATCAGCAAGGTCCCGGTGTTAGTCCATTATCATTAATTCCACAAGAGGATATTGCAAGTATCGAAGTGTTGAAAGATGCAACTGCAACTGCACTTTATGGCTCACGCGGTGCTTATGGTGTTATCTTAATTCAGACTGTTCGTGGTAAATCTGAGATTCCTCAGGTTAGATATACCTCACAATATTATGTTTCGACAGTTCCACCTTTACGTGCAACATACGGGGGGAAAGCTGAACGTGATTTCAAGATTGCTCAAATTGAGCGATATGGCCAGTTTGGACAAAAATATCGCATAAGCAACACTCCTTTTTTGGCAGATAGTTTGAATGCTTTTTATAACAATTCAACTGACTGGCAAGATATTTTTTATGGCAATAGATTTAATACAACTCATAACGTTGCTTTAGACGGTGGTAATGAGAAATTCAATTACAAAACTAACGTTGGCTACTTTTCACAGAGCGGTATCATTGAGAACACTGGTTTCGAGAGATACAGTTTAAGTATGAATATGGAATTCAAGCCTTCCACTAGATTACGTTTCTTTGGTCAGGTAAGAGGATCACTTGGTAAAGTAAAGTCAGGAAGTGGTACCGGAGTGTTGCAGAAAGTGGTTGACAACAGCGCAAATAGGTCTTCGCTGTTGCCTGGTCCATCGTTCTTACTCGCGACAAGTGATGTGTTATCTACCTTGCAAATTAGAGAAAGTAGTGGTCCTAGAAATATCAATGCGCAGATGGATGCTAGTTACGAAATTCTTCCAGGCATGAGTGCAGGAACTACCGTTAATTATGATTATGTAACAGAAACTCAAGATAGGTTCCTTCCAGCAGCTGCCAATAGCCAGTTTGCACAGGTGTATAACTTCAGCGGTTATGGGTCTACGTTGTATAATAGAAACAACATCTCTTACGTAAAATCTATCAACGACAGTCATAACTTCTTTGGTAACTTATTTTCTGAGCTTTACGTGAGAAATAATCAGGAAGAAGCAACCCGTTTGGAGAGATCTCCAAATGATCAGTTTGAAGGTCCATTGGGATATGACGGTTACTTCTCAAGAGGTGGCGGTGTTTTGCAGACTTTCCGTGATTTGAAAACCGTTGCAATCGCTGCAGCATTTACCTATGATTACAAGAAAAAATATGTTGTCGATTTAACTTACCGTTTGGATGGTTCATCTGCGAGTGGTCAGCTAGATCCATATTCTAGAAACCCTTCGATCGGTTTGAAGTGGAACTTCAATAAGGAAAATTGGTTCAAGAACTCAAAATGGCTAAACTACGGCGATATTAGGTTGACTGCGGGTCAGAATATTTATCCAAACGGTAGTTTGACTGATATCTACGGTGAATACAATCCAACAGGTTTTTACAACAATTCTCCACGTGTAGGTATCAACACTTTCCGTATACCAAACCCTTATTTAAAAGCTAAAAATGTAATTCAGTTTAATTTTGGTGTAGATGTGGGTGTGTTTGATGGTAAATTGGATGTGATCTTCGATACTTATTACAAAAAAGTAGATAATGAATTGTTTACAAATGTATTGTCTAATACACTCGGTTTTGAAACTTACCAAAGCAACGGGGTGGCATTAGCCAATTATGGTTATGAGTTGGCACTGACCAGCCGCCCATTGTCTAAAGAAAGTCCACTCCAATGGACCATATCATTGAACGGTGCATGGAATCAAGATGTGTTGTTAAGAATTCCTGATCAATACAATGGACAATACATTAACGAGATCAATCAAGATAACATTCTTCAGTTTATTGCTTTGAGAACCGGTAGAAATTCATTGTCAAATTATTTGTTCGTAAACAATGGTGTTTACGGTAGCACTTCGGATGTTCCTGTCGATCCTGTTACAGGTCTTCGTATGAGAAACCAAGATGGAGGGAATTACCTTAACTCTTATCAAGGTGGTGATGCCAGATTTGTTGATGCAAATGGTGACTACATAATTGATAGAAGAGACAGACAGGTTTCAGGTAATACTCAGCCTTTAATAACAGGTGGTTTTACTAATAACTTCCAATACAAACAATTTGGATTGAACATTTTCGCATCTTTTACTGCAAAACGTTCCGTATTAAACAATGCCTTAGCTAAACGTTTATTATTGTTAAGCGATCCATTCAATACTAATTCAATTCCACCAGCTGGAGATTTAAATATTTGGAAAGGTCCTGGGGATTCTAATGCGAGATATGCTAATGCTTATAATTATGCACATGAGGTATACATGAATAACTTTAGATACGAACAAACATTATGGCAAGAAAATGGTAGCTACTTTAAAATTAATCAGGTTACATTTTCCTATAGTTTGGACAAAAAGCTTGTTAAGCGGATAGGATTGAACAACATTCGTACATTCGTATCAAGCTCGAATCTAGTGGTATTCTCTCCTTACTCGGGTCCAAATCCAGAGAACGTAACTAGCTTAGGTAAAGATCTTTCAGCGGGTTATCCTAATCCAAGAACATTCACACTAGGTTTTAACGTTACATTTTAATTGAAGTCACGAAAAACAGAAGACATGAAAAAAATTATAATATGCTTATTGATTGTGGTAAGCGCTTCACAATATGGTTGTAAAAAGTTTCTGAGTATTACGCCAATTGATAGGTTAACAGGTAACAATTTTTATCAGAATGTCGACGATGTCGAAAGTAACATCACCGATATGTATGGGCAGCTATTCGATAAATACACCGCAACGGCATTTGCTGGTGCTACAGGTGAGTTCCGGTCTGGAGAGGTAATTCCAGCAGTACAGGGTGGCGAAGGAAGACGTGGTACAGGAAGAATAGGTGGACATACCAGACAGACTCCTGATCCTCAGGGAAATCTTAGTAAACAGAATATCCCGATCAGTACTGTCAACGATCGTCTTCTTTTAGATGCAATTGACAATAATCGTGAATGGGGAGGTTACAACTTTCGTGATTTGACAAATTGGGATGCCTATTACCGTGTAATCCAGGCAGCAAATATTTTAGTCAGTAAACTAGAGGAAGGAATCCCTGCACTTACTGCTGAGCAGACTAAGAGGTACATTGGGGAGGCTAAATTCATCCGTTGTTTTTGTTACTTCCAGATGGTCAGACTATATGGAGATGTTGTATACTATACCACTCCATATCAGAAAGATCCAATTCCAAGAGAAAATATGGTTTCGGTAATCAATAAATGTATTGAGGATTTAAGAGGACCTAAAAATGATCTTCCATTGACCATAGGCGATCCATCACTTAGAGGTGTTAGGGCAACTCGTGGTGCTGCTATTGGCCTACTGATGAATATGTACATGTGGAATGCTGGATTTGATCCAACCCAAAAAATGAAGTATTACACCGAGACGGCTGCTTTGGGTGAGGAAATTGTAGCTAGCGGTGCTTTCAGGTTGCTTAACCTTAACGAATGGTCTACAGTAGCTAAAGGTCGTTCGGAGGAGAGTTTATTTGAATTATTCAGAACCTTAAACTACAACACCGATTTAAATAATCCTTTTGCTCAGGCTAATGCCTATTCTCCATTCGGTGATGCATTCATTCACTTTCCATATAAAGTTCCGGAATATACACACCGCTATAGTTTCTCTGTATTTACGGAAGATTATTTAAGAAAGTTGTATCCTGATCTAGAAGATGGACGTTTGCAAACTTGGTTTACTGCTCCATTTGATCAGAATGCAGAGACTTTTCAACTGAAAAAATTTGCTGTTAATACTTTCGTTGATGCAAATAACCCTAACCTGGATATTAACCCGGATAATACTTACCTTATAATGAGGTATTCGGATGCAATTCTTTTAGCCGCTGAAGCATACGAGGAATTGGGTAACACGGCTGGTACAGATAAAATGATGAACATGATACGTCTACGTGCCAGGGCACCGCTTTTTGGAGCTGGAGCGATTGATGGAAATAGAAAAGATGCCATCTTCTGGGAGCGTGCAAAGGAATTGATGGGTGAGGGAAGTCATTATTTTGATCTTGTTCGTACTAAAAGAATTCTTAACAAATTGTACACTGATAATCCACTGACATCAGACAAATTTGGGAGAGGTGGCTGGACATGGCCAGTCGATGCATCCGCACTATCAAATAATCCGTATATGAGCTTGAATTCATATTGGATAGGAACCGGTCTTTAATCTAATTGAATATAACCAAATGAAAAATTTTGTAAAGAGATATTTTACACCAATAGCAGTATGTTCAGTTTTTCTGACCATGATGGTGTCTTCATGTTCCAAAGATTACTTTGTAGATGGGGGGCCTGCAAAAGGCGAATTTAAGGGTACTATGCTACAGTATTTAGAATCTAATCCCAAGTTTGATACCGTTGCTCAGATCGTTAAATTGGCTGGATTAGAAAATGTTTTTAACACTGAACAGATTACTTTTTTTGCACCTACCGATGAAGTGATCAGACGAACTATCGGATTAGTAAATACAAATATTGATTTTTTGGGTGACGGGTTAAATCAACGCCTGTTCGATGCCAGAAAGGATACGATTAGGGTTTTAGCTGATGTACCGTCTGGAACCTGGAGAAAGTTCTTAATGCGTTACATGTTTAAAGGAAAGAATGTATTAAAAGATTATCCGCAGCTTGATTTCTTTCTTAAACCCCTTTTTCCAGGAGGCTTCTACACTGGTTACAATAATGACCTCGCTAATATTGGCCTTGTCTACAATAGCGCTAACAATGTTAAATATACAGGGTATAGACAGCTGTCTATTTCTTATTTGCCCGATCCATCAAACCCATTGTCGTTTATTCCTGCCGCTGTGGCTTCATCTGACATTCAACCTAGTAACGGTGTAGTCCATGCATTGGCGATCACAACTTTTGTTAGAATTGGTAATATTATGGGGAGTCTCGCAATTGGAGATGTGCTGACCAGTCGTGGTGCTAACATATTTGGGTTTAATGATGACTTTAACCGTGAGGTTCTTTTAAGTAGATAAGATGATGTTGTTCAGGTTTTTATATATTTAGTAGTATAATTCTGAAAATTGTCATTAGTTTTTAATAAATAAATATAAACAGTATGAAATTTAAATATACCAGTTTAGTAGTTGTGTTCGCCGGATTATTGATCGGCGGGTGTAAGGAGGCGGGAAAGGACTTCAAAAATCCTTATGATGGAGGCAAGGAAGCATTGGGGATCATCACCAATTCACAACAAATTCCGGTTCCTGAATCAGGTGAAGTAGGAACGATTGTAACCATCGCTGCTACAGGATTAGAACGCTTTGGAGCTGATCTAAAATTCAAATTCAATGGCGAAGACGCTGTGATTAAGAAAGTTACTGCCGCTGGAATAGAAGTTGTAGTGCCTCCAAAAGCAAGTTCAGGTGTAACTACATTTGTTGTTAATGGACAAATCGTTTTTGGTCCTGCCTTTACAGTAACCGGTAGGGTTAAAGTTGACCCAACCTGGAAAAGCACTATAGGTGCCAGCGGTACAGTCGTTAAAGGTTTTAGATTACCAGACAATAATATTATGTTACTTGGTGATTTTGAGAATTATGATAACAAAGGAATTGTCAAGCCCATCAGGCGAATTGCAAGAATTTTGAGTGACGGTACTTGGGATAGGACTTTACAATCGGGTGCTGGTGCATCGGGTACTATTAACGATATGGTGATTTTAAATGGTAAGTACTATATCGCGGGTGATTTTGGAGGTTATGCGCAAAGAAGTGGAGGTTTGAGTAAAATCACACAGATCAGCAGTACTGGTACCATTGATACGGTTTCAAAGGAAACTTACTTGAAGAAGGCTGTTTTTGTCTCTCAGTTTAATGGTGGAGTCGATCGCGTGATACGTAGCCTTTATACTTTTGGTGGTAAGCTTATTGCTACAGGAGATTTCAACTTTTTTTTGTCTCGCCGATATGATCAGCCTAGTTATACTTACAAAGACAGTACTGTAATTGATAGTGTGGATGTTAGACAGTTGGTTAGATTTAACCCTGATGGTACACTGGATAGAACATGGAGATTTTTGCCTAACGCTCCGGGTTATAAAGGCATTCTTGGCAAAAGTTTGCCAGGTGGAAACGGGATATTATTTTCACTTATGCACACAGACGGAAAGATACTCTGTTATGGTGTCTTTGCTAAGTTTGATGATGCAACGGTTGGACGAATTATAAGATTAAACGCTGACGGTACGATTGATCCTACCTTCAACGCAGGAGGCGCAGGAGCAGATGATTTTATTGCATCTATCAGCTATAATGCCACAACTAACAAGTATGTTGCAGTTGGTCGATTTAAGTCATTTAATGGCAAGGCTTCCCGTAATATGGTGCAGTTAAATTATGATGGTTCAGTTGATGCCTCTTTTGCGCCGAAAGCGTTTGAAGGTGGCGAGCCTTATTACGTGAAACAGCTTAGTGATGGCTTGTCGGTTATTGGTGGCGATTTTAAGATTTACGACGGAGTTTCTAGAAATGGTTTCCTTATTGTTGATAAAACTGGTGCACTTGCGGCAGGTTACAATACGATTGGTAACGTTCTTGGATCTACCCAGAAACTTAATGACGTTTTAGAAAGTACTTCTGTTGATGGAAAGCGCGCATTAATCTTGATGGGAAGCTTTAGTATCTTTGATAATAAGCCTTACAACAACATCATTAGAGTAACCATAGAGTAATAATGAGAGATCTGTATAAAACTAACCAATTGAAAAATAAACTAAAGAGTATGAAAAATTTTAAATTCCAGTCATATATTGGAGCATCTCTCTTTGTAGCAACATTTGCCACGTCGTGTAAAAGTGACTTCGATAAAGTTACTCCTGGTGCACCGCCGATTTCTACTAATGTTGATTATAAAGTTCCAAAGGTGCTTTACATTATTGCTGATGGGGCGAGGGGAACGTCTGTTAGAGATGCAGAAAGCATAAATATTAAGTCGCTTATTGGTAACTCGATATATACATGGACAGGATTAGCAGACACCACGAAAACTGATGCAACCAACTGGGCTGACATGGTTACTGGTGTAAAGAAAGAAAAACATGGTGTTATTTCTGAGGATTTCGTCGGGAACAAACTGACGCTATATCCTTCTATTTTTACCAGAATCAAAGCTACAAATCCTAAGCTTAGGATTGCAAGCTTTGCATCTTCTGAGGTGTTCAAAACAAAATTGACTGGAGGTACAGATATCTCAGAGTCTTTCGCGGGAAATGATGATGCAACCAAAACAAGAATGGTTGAGTTTCTTAAAACGGATACAGCTGCTTTAGTGTTGGGACAGTTCACTGGAGTTCAGACAGCTGGTAAAGCATCAGGATTTGATAACTCTTTTGCGCCATATAAGGCTGCCATTAATGCATTTGACGCTAAAGTAGGCGAATTGGTTGCTGCTGTTAAAGCTAGACCCACATATGCAAAAGAAAACTGGTTAGTAATTATAACTTCAAACCGTGGTGGCAAGTTTACACTTCCTGCGAATCTTGACGACAAAACTGTATTTAGTAACACTAATGCTAACGTCTTTACAGTTATCTACAACCCAAGTTTTAAGCCAACTTTTGTTGGGAAACCATTCCTAGGAAACTCTTTCGCCGGATCGGCCGTAAGGTATAAGGGTGATCCAGAGAGAACAGCTGGAATAACTGCTGCTGATAAGTCTGGCAATTTCAACTTTGGATCGAATACTAATTTTAGCGTTTCCGTAAAAGTAAAAAAGGGATACACGAAGAACAGGTCTCGTGGCGACTATTTTTATCAATGGCCATCTATACTTGGTAAGCGTGCGAATTCAGGATGGGGAGAAGGCAACCCAGGTTGGGATTTCTCGTTATTTTACAACGGCTGGCGCTTCTTTGCTTCTGGTGGTCCAAATTGGGGTGGTGGAACCGAAATTGGTGGTTTGGATTTCAGTGGAGACACCTGGCATGACCTAACTGTTGTAATTGAGAAAAAAGCTGATGGATTCAAATATGTGAGGGTTTACACAGACGGTGTTTTAGGAACAACAAATAGAAATGGTGGGTCCTCGGCGACGCCTTCCGCAACTGAAGTAAGATTAGATGGTCAGCCGAACTTTGACAATAATGCACCTGTGCGTGTTGGATACAGCCCAGGAGAAATCGATGGAGATTTTGGTAATATCAATATTAGCCTGGCTGAATTGAAAATATGGAAAGTCGCGTTACCTGACGCCGTTGTCAAACAGTATGCATGTGATCCTACTATGGATTCAAGTCATCCTTATTATGATTTCCTAGTTGGATACTGGCATTTGAACGAAGGATCAGGATCTTCAATGAAAGACTTGGGACCATTTGAAGCTAACATGACTTTGCAGGGTACCTACGCATGGGAATCATTCACTGACCTTCTTTGCTCACCAACTGTAACTGCTCTAGGAAATCTTGTTCCAAAGAACTCTGACTTACCTGCGCAAATTATTAGTTGGTTTAATATTCCTCGTCAAGAGTCTTGGGCTTTGGACGGTAAAGTTTGGATTTCAAATTAAAGCATTCAGCGGAGCCTGAAAATGACTCCGCTTACACAAACTATTTATAATCTTGTATATGAAAAAAGTTTTTACGCTATTGCACTTTTGCCTTCTTGCAACTGGTGCATCTTTATTCATGTCATGTGAGAAAGAAAAACTTGCTGACGTGTTGTCAAAAGAACAGTTTGATAATGTAGCAATTTCTCTCGCTACGAAGACTGAAATTGGTACGGGAAGTACTTTTACCTTAACAGGTGGAGAATTAACTGTTCCCGTTACTGTTGATTTTTCTACTGCCACCACCAGAGCTTTTACAGTTCAGCTTACAGCGAATGCTGATACCGTTGCTCAATTGGTTACTGCTGGAACTTTGGCCACTGGTACTGTGCCAATCAGCACAGGCTCATTCTCTATACCTACGGTACTTAACGTTCCAATTGGAGTTACAAAAACAACATTTAACCTTGTTGTTAGTCGGTCTTTCCTTGAGGTAAATTATGGTAAAACAGTTGCTCTTGCTCTGAAGATGACAAGTCCTGCAAAAGGTAATACTATTGCTCAAGGCAAAAGTGTCGGTATAATTACCATAAAAACGGCTGAAGCGATCGCAGCTGATGCAGTACATTACATTGGTTTCGCAGCAAGTACATTATTAGTTCCGGACAACAATAACTTTGTCCTTGGATCCCAGGATCTCACAATTACTTTGCCGATTTCATTATCGGGTATTGCTGGGCCAACCTTCACAGTTGATGTAACGAAAGATGCAGCTGCATCACAAGCGCTTATTACAAGTGGTGGTGTTACTAATGCTGCAATTTTACCTAGTGACAGGTTTGCAGTTGGAATCGGTAAGGTTACATTTGATCTATCTAAAAATACAACTAGTATAGTATTGAGCACTAATTTCTCGCAGTTAATGGCGCTTACTGATAAAAAATGGTTATTGGGTTTGACACTTACCAATCCAACAAAGTATCAAACCAGCGCTACCAAAAAGTCTATTGTTGTCATTATTGATGGTAATAATCTTTCTAGGCCATACATTGGTAACGAAACTACTTTAGTTCGTCCTTACACTGGTACTCCTTTTGTAATCTCGGGAACTATTGACCAAGCCTCGGAATTGATTCCTGCGGCAATTTACGATCTTGGTGGAGAGGGTGTGGCATTCCATGACAATGGCGGTAAAGATGGTGCTACTGGATTCCGTCCTAACGATCAGGTTGATATAGCTAATAATATTCCTCGTGTTGCTGTTGGATGGACTGGTGATGGCGAATGGTTGACTTATACTGTCAATGTGGAAGCTGATGGAACTTATGAGCTTAATTCAATTATCGGCTCCGCTGGTGATGAAGGTCGTTATACCATTTTCTTCGACGGGGTAGCTATCACTCCGTTGTTGTCTGCTAAAAAAACTCCAGGTGCTTATGGAGATCAACAGCCTAACTACACCACAGTTAGTCTTAAGAAAGGAAGGCATATATTTAAGTTCTTCATGAATAGAGCTACTTATGATGTAAAAGGCTGGATCTTCACCAGAAAAAGCTAATTACGATTCAGAATAATACCCAAACAAACCATAACCACCACAAGGAGATGAAAAGATTTTTCAGACCACTAGCATTACTTCTTTTAGCGGGAGCGCTCTTCTCCTGCGAAAAGGACCGTCTTTTGAGTATCGAAGATGAAGGACCTGTTGTTAATCCATTAGCGAATTTTGAGGTCACTAAGGATCCAGATGATGGTTTTTCCTATAGTTTTAAGAATTTATCTTCCAACTACGAAAGGCTGGAATGGAGATTTGGCGATGATACGTTAAGTACACTAGCTTCACCTAATCATGTATATTTAACCACCGGTAAATTCCAGGTTGATTTGAAAGCGTTTTCTTCTACTGGTGCTGCTACCAGGAAACTGGTCGACATTAATATTGTTGCTGATAGCGTAGGCAAAGTTACAGTGGTGAAGACAGGAGTGTTAAACCAAGTGAAATTTGGGATAACTGTAAAGGCTAAAATAAAGACGATTACGTGGACCTTCTCTGATGTTACGCCAAATGTGCAATCCAGCTCGATGGAGCCGGTGAGAACTTACAATGCAGGATCATTTAATTCATTTAGTGTACGTGTTGTAACTGAGAATGGCTCTGTTATTAACCTTTCGAAATTTGTTACTCCCGAAGGAATCGCGGCAAATATCACTCAAAATTATACTTCATTTACTCCTTCGACGAACAACAGTAATACAAATGAAAATGCGGCGAAATTGGTTGACAATAATTTGGAAACTAAGATCTTTCTTGGGGGTCCACCTTTACCGCTTACATTTAAATTTCAATATGCTTCAGCTCAGACTGTAAAGATCTACGCGATTGGATCTGCGAACGATTCGGAAACAAGAGATCCAAAAATCTGGACAATGGAAGGTTCCAATGATGATAATATATGGACTGTTCTGGATTCAAGAACCCAGACAAGTACATTTTATGCCCAAGCTGGTAACCAATTCAAAAAGTTGTTTTACTTCACTATTGCAGAACCTAAACCATTTGTATTTTACAGATGGAGAATAACTTCAATGTCAGGAAGCTCTAACTTTCAGGCTTCTGAGATTAGATTGTTCAGATAGAAATTTCCCTTAGAAAACTTGCAAGGCGGCTTTAAAAAGCCGCCTTTTTTTTTGGGATAATGTAATAAATTGGGTACTCAAGCGATTTTAGCTCCCGATGGCATATAATTTGCTTAATTTTGCATATTATTAAAATATTCCCCCCAAAAAAATGAACAAAATTTTTAAACCTTTCCTATTACTGGTATTTGCTGCCATGATAGTTTCCTGTGAGAAAGATCGGGTGTTGCCGGAAGAACCGCTCCAATCTGAGAAACTTCCTTTAGTAGATTATGCGATTCTCCCGGGAGATGATCCTTTTACTTTTAAGTTTGAGAATAAGTCCAGTGGTTTTGAGAAAGTCGAGTGGCGTTTTGGTGATGACACTTTGTCAACTGTCTTATCGCCTACACACGTATTTTTGGCGCCAGGACTTTATCAGGTAGACCTACAAGCCTTTAATTCAGAAAATGCCGTTTCCAGGAAACTGGTTGATATTAAAATCGTTCCAGATAGTGTAGTAAAAGTTACGGCTACTAAGACAGGTGTATTAAACCAGGTTAAATTTAATCTGAGTAGTAAGGCTAAGATCGTATCCGCTAAATGGACTTTTAATGATGTGTCGCCATCTGTTGTGCTTGAGAGCATGAATCCTGTTAGAGATTATCAAGCTGGATCCTTCAACAGTTTTTCAGTAACTATTACTACCGATAAGGGCTCTATGGTGACTTTTGATAAGTTCGTTACTCCGGAGGGTATCGCCGATAACATCACTCAAAATGCGCTGTCTTTTGTAGCGTCGATTGATAACAGCAATACCAACGAAAATGCTGCCAAATTAATAGATAATGACCTTGATACTAAGGCCTTGCTAGCAGAAGCTCCGTTACCGTTAACTTTTAAATTCCAATTTTACTCTGCTCAAACTGTAAAAATTTATGCAATTGGGTCTGCGAACGATTCAGACTCTAGAGATCCAAAGACTTGGACACTCGAAGGTTCTAATGATGACTTATCGTGGACTATACTTGATTCACGAAGTTTAACTAGCACATTCTACACTCAGGCGAATAGCCAATGGAAACAGTTGTTTTATTTTACTATTGCTGAGCCAAAACCTTTTGTCTTTTACAGGTGGAAGATTACATCTATCTATAATGATGTGAATTTTCAGGCGTCTGAAATTAGATTGTTTAGGTAGTTTTAAATACATTATTCTTCAAAGCCAATTCGGAAACGAGTTGGCTTTTTAATTGCAATATATTTGTTACAATAATTTTTGGTGAGCAAGACAATATTCATTATATTTACACTATTCAATCAACTTACAAATAGTTAAGTAAATATAAACCGAATATAATTTATCTCCCATGAACAAAATCCTTAAACCGATTTTATTTCTGTTTTGTGCGGCAACTATCGTTGCCTGCGAGAAAGACCGTCTGCTACCAATTGATAACACAGAAACTGGCGAACGCCCTTTTGTTGATTATGAGATTGTTGCAAAAGATGATCCTTTCACATTTGAGTTCAAGAACAAATCAACCAACTTTAAAGCCATTGAGTGGCGTTTTGGAGACGATAGTTTATCCAGAGAAGTTTCGCCAACGCACTTATTTCTTAAAGATGGAAAGTATGAAGTTGTCTTGACAGCCATCTCAGAGACTGGTGCAACTGCTAAAAAACTGGTTGTTGTTAAAATTGACGCAGAAAAAGTGGCGAAAGTAGTTGCGTTGCCAAACGGAACCGCTAACACTGTTAAGTTTAGAATAGCTACCACCGCTCAACTTAAGTCTGCTAAATGGGACTTTGGAGATGGAACTACCTCGACAGAATTAGAACCGGCGAAAGCTTACGCTGATGGGAAACTTTTTACGGCCAAAGTCGTTTTGACTACAGTAAATGGTTCTCAGGCAACTGTTAGTAAACTAGTTTCTTCTAATGGGACGCTGGAAGAGGTAACCACTCAATTCATTAAAAATGCCGGTCCAAAGTTTGCAGCGTCGGAACGTGTTGGAGGCAGATGGGGCGTAGTTGCAGATTGGAGAGTAAATCAAGCGGTTAGACAAAGAGAAGGTGGAATGGGCGGCTGGGATGAATGGGAAGGAAATAGCATGTCGATGGAAAAATGGGGTGGCGAACCAGATATTGTGAATGGTAAGATTGAGCAAACTTCACTGGTAGAATTGCCTGTTGGGAAATACTTTTATGTATTACAATTCCACGATTTCCAAGTTAGGGATAAGTTATATAATGTTATTTCAAAGGCTAATAGTTTACCTGATGTTAACAATGTCGAAACTGATGCAAATGTTATTGGGCTCTTGAAAATTAGTGGAAATGGGCCGTTAAATTCTACAACTCCGTTTGAAATAAAGGAAGTCAGAAAGGTTACTTTTGGATTTGTTGCTACCTTCCAGCAGTCAGATCAAGTTTTTAAACTTACATCAATAAAGCTCTACAGACAAGATAAGTAATTTTTTCACTTTAAAGTAATGAACCCGGCTGATAAAAACAGCCGGGTTTTTAGTAGTATAATCAAGATGAATTTATACTTACACTTTGCCACATATAATGATTAAAAGATACCTAATAACCATTTTAGCAGTTTTTATTTCTACGGTAGTTTTAGCTCAGGAGAAAAGAGCACCATCTTACCCTCTAATTACCCATGATGCGTATTTTAGTATCTGGTCTAGTACGGATCAGTTGAATGCTTCAGTTACCAATCATTGGACAGGAGCCGAACAGTCCTTATTGGGAATTATAAAGGTTGATGGTAAGTCTTATCGTTTCCTCGGAAATTCAGCGCAAAATTATAATGTAATCCTTCCTTCATCTGAAGACAAAGATTATAATTTTAGCTATACTGAAACTGCGCCTGGTGGAGACTGGAAAGCTGCTGAATACAGTTCGGGCAACTGGAAAACTGGAGCAGCGCCCTTTGGTGATGTTTCTCAATTTGCTAAAACTGCCTGGTCATCAAAAAATCTGTGGGTGCGGAGATCTTTCGATTTGGCAGATCCTATGCTTAAAGAGCTTGTTTTGAAACTCAATCATGATGACAACATCGAAGTTTACTTAAATGGTAGTTTGATATATAGTCATGTTGGATGGACCAATAATAAATTCGTCTACATTCCTATATCGATTTCGGTCTTGAAAGGACTGAAAAAGGAGAACAATGTGCTGGCTATACACATTGCTAACACTGCAGGTGGAGCCTGGTTGGATGCGGGATTGGTATCTAAAACCGTATCGCAAAACCCTGTGGCTCTTGCGCAGCAGAAAAGTGTAAACATTGCCGCAACTCAGACAAAATATGAGTTTAAATCAGGCGGTGTGGATTTGTCCTTAACTTTTACTTCGCCTTTGTTATTGGGTGATTTACACATGGTATCAAGACCCATTTCTTATGTTACCTATAAAGTTAAATCAAATGACAAGAAGGTTCATAACGTAGATATACTGTTCAATGCTTCGACTAGTATAGCTACGAATACCTCAGGACAGGAAGTTAAAGCAGATGTAGCCAACTCTGGACCATTAGCAATCTTGAAAGCCGGTACAACCGAACAGCCGATTTTAAAAAAGAAGGGAGATGACCTTAGAATTGATTGGGGTTATATGTATGTCGCAACACCATTGACAAACAGAGCCACTCAATATATAATTCCTCAGAAGAATGCCATTTCGGAATTTGCCAAGGGACTAAAGATTAGTAGACCTTCTTCGGAAACAGGAACAGGGTTATCTCTAAGCACCGTGCTCTCATTCGGTAAAGTTGGTTTAGCTGAAAAACAACAGTATGTAATGGTGGGGTACGACGACCAGGAAGCTGTTCAATACTTCGGACAAAACCTAAGGGCATACTGGAATAGCGACGGTATGAAAACCTTCAACAGCGAGCTTGTTAAAGCTAGTGCGGATTATGGAAAGATCATCCAAAAAAGTAATGCTTTTGATGTATCAATGTATAAGAATGCCTTGGCCGCCGGTGGTGATAAATATGCTAAACTTTGCGTATTGGGCTATAGACAAGCTATTGCCGCACACAAACTGGTCAAAAGTCCTACTGGTGAGCTCTTATTTATGTCAAAGGAGAATTTTAGTAATGGATCTATTCATACCGTTGATGTTACCTATCCTTCTGCACCATTATTTCTGGTTTATAATCCGGAACTGGTAAAAGGCCTTTTAAATGGAATTTTCGCTTATAGCGAAAGTGGGAGATGGGTGAAGCCTTTTGCGGCACATGATTTAGGAACGTATCCATTGGCAAATGGGCAGACGTATGGTGAAGATATGCCTGTTGAAGAATCGGGAAACATGATTATTCTGACCGGCGCAATTGCCAAAGCCGAGGGTAATGCGGAATATGCTAAAAGGCATTGGAAAACGTTAGGTGTTTGGGCAGAATATTTAAGTAGAGAAGGCTTTGATCCCGGTAACCAGTTGTGTACAGATGATTTCGCCGGTCACCTTGCAAGAAATTCGAATCTATCAGTGAAAGCTATCGTTGCTTTAGGAACTTATGGTATGCTGGCAGAAAAGCTTGGTGAAACCGAGGAAGCGAAAAAATACACTACTATGGCGAAAGAGATGGCTTTAAAGTGGATGATTATGGCTGATGATGGAGACCACTATGCATTAACATTTGATAAGAAGGGTACCTGGAGTCAAAAATACAATTTAGTATGGGACAAGCTATTGGGTTTAAACCTTTTTCCCAAATCTGTTTACGACAAAGAAGTTAAGTTTTATCTAACTAAGCAGAATCCTTACGGACTACCTTTAGATAGTCGCAAAACTTATTCAAAATCTGATTGGATCTTATGGACTTCTGTATTGGCAGATAATAGGGCTGATTTCGAAGCCTTGGTAAATCCTGTTTACAAGTATGCTAACGAAACGACTTCGAGAGTTCCACTAAGCGATTGGCATGAAACTACTACAGGCAGAATGACTGGCTTTCAGGCTAGAAGTGTTGTGGGTGGTTATTTTATTAAGATGCTGGAGTACGACTGGAATAAGAAATAGTTAGGATAGCGGTGTCTTCTTGCCTAATGCCTTAAAGATTTCCGTAAACAGCAATCCACTTCCGCCACCGTAATGCTGCACAATTGGTACTTTACGCTGCAATCGGTTAAGATTTTCAATCAACTCTTTCTCCTCCTCAGGTTTTAAACCAGCGCCAATTAGTACCAATTGAAAAGAGGTTGATTTGAATAGCGTTAGTGCTTGCTCGAGCGTATTTGCTCCCGTGCCCCGCATTGAGGTATTTGAGTTGATCAGACGCACTATCGTTTTCAAGATTTCGTCATGGCTACAAACTATTAGTATTTCCGTTTTATCCATCTTAGTAATTCATTGGAACTTCCATAAGTAATATTTTACTTCCTTTAAATGCTTTAATCACAACGTTATCAATGTCCCATATACCAAAGCCGTCTCGTTCATTCAGAGCTTGTTCGCTAAACTTTGCCGACCCCTTAATCATAAATACATACAAGCCGTTAACTTTGTTTTTCAGCGCGTAAGTGCTAGTGGTTTCTTGATCAAATTCGGCAATGCTAAACCAGGCATCTTGATAGATCCAAACACCAGAATCGTTGCTATCAGGAGAAAGGATTTGTTTAAATTTATTTTTAAAGATATCATCCGAGTATCTCTGCTGCTGATACCTTGGTTCCACATTTCTTTGATTTGGGAATAGCCATATTTGGAGAAACTCAGCAGGTTCATCCGCATTTTTATTGAACTCCTTGTGATAAATACCTGTTCCAGCGCTCATAACCTGGATCTCCCCTGATTCAATAACGGCAACATTATTCATGCTATCTTCGTGCTGTAAGGCACCACTTAATGGAATAGAGATGATTTCCATATTGTCATGCGGATGCTCACCAAAGCCCATTCCTCCATTCACCCAATCGTCATTGAGTACCCTCAACGCCCCAAACTGAATGCGTTCAGGATTATAGTTGCCGCCGAAACTGAAAGTATGGTAGCTTTTCAACCATCCATGATCTGATTTATCTCTGCTTTCTGCGGTATGTAATATTGACTGTGCCATGTTACTAATGTTAAGTTTAACCCAAAGATACTTCTACTCTATATTTTAAATCTTAACCTAGAATAAGAAAACGAACGTCCTGACATTTTTATCTGGACAAAATGCCGATCTCAGATCCTACGGTTATTTCACCAAGAAATTGACACCGGAGATTTGATATGCCGTTTTTCGAACCGGATATAACCTAATTTTTCTTTACAGATACCTTTTTTGCATTTTTAGCAGAGGTAGCATTTTCGGGTTCTGAACCTTTTGGTTTTTTCTGATCTAGAGTCTCTGCTTCTTGGGTTTTGTTCTTAGGCGTTTTCATAGGTGTCGTGTTTGCTTAATATTATATTTGTTAACGTTAACAATTTGATTGGTTAATAAGTTTCCAATACATCAAAAAGCTATATATTTAGCCCATTAAAAAATGCTTTATGCGGATCAGGATCCTATCAATCGTCGCTTTTATTTTAACTACCTTTAATATCGTTCGTGCCCAAAATGTAGAAGGAAGCTTAGGCTTACACACTTTTGCGGACAATAGAGAATACGGCAAATCCGGAAGATATCCTCAAACTATTTTTGGAATCAGGTTCTCTCCGGAATTGGGACTGTTGCTAGACAGCACCCATAGGGTTCGTGTGGGATTCAATGCCCTTCACGAATTCGGATCTCCAAGTTTTACCAACCATATTGATCCTGTAGTTTATTATCAATACCTAAAAAATGATTGGAATTTCTATATGGGGGCTTTTCCAAGAAATAAGTTGCTTACAGATTATCCACGCTCTATTCTCACTGATACTCTTAACTATTATCGCCCGAATGTAGAAGGTATGTTGCTTAAGTATGAAAATGAGCACTTCAGACAAACCCTGTGGATTGATTGGACGAGTAGACAGACCGCTACAGCAAGGGAGAACTTCCTTTTCGGATTATCAGGAAAGTATAAAACTGGTCTTTTCTTTATTTCTCATTATGCGATGATGCTTCATAATGCTGGTCCTGCGGTTAGCATAGAAGGAGATCATATTGAAGACAATGGTGCCTTAGCAATTAAAGTGGGCATAGACCTTTCTAGGAAAACCTTTTTAGACTCGTTAACCTTCAGTGTCGGTGGATTAATGTCCTTTGAACGTGTCCGCACCGTAGGTGGTTGGCAAACACCTAAAGGTATGCTGGTCGAGTTTCATGCAGAATACAAAAGATTTGGAATCATAAACTCTTATTATAACGGCGAAGGCCATAACATAAGATTTGGAGACCGCTTTTACACATCTAAAGTTTACAACAGAACCGACCTTACCTGGAGACCAATCCTTTTTAAGAACATCGAAGGTATCCTTGATCTTTCTTTTCATTTTGTGGATGGGGTGGTGGATAGCCAGCAAGCTTTTGGGTTGCGCTATAGTATTATGGGTAGCAAGAAAATCAGATAGTTATGAAAAGCATCCTCATGCTAATTTAGCCATAGTTACTAACAACGCATTTGGGCAACAGAAATCTCCGCTTGATATATAAGGTCAAACTTTCTCAGTTAAGTCAGGTAAAACTGTCAATCTTGTAAATGTTTTTCTTGGATCATCGGGAGATCATGGCCAAATGTCTCCTGCAGCCTCTTATCCATTTGGGATGTTTAGCGTAGGTTCGCAAACCTCTCCAATAACACACATGGGCTATGAGCATCTTGCAAAGAAATTTACAGGCTTCACACATACCAGATTCTAAGGCGTTGGTTGTACCGGAAGCGGTGGTTTGATCTTCATTAAGCCCTTTTTGGGAGCTGATCCTGCTCAGTCAATGTTTATTAAAACTACCGAGAGCGCTAATCCAGGTTATTACGAGGCCGGTTTTGCGAACCAGATTAAAGCGCAACTTACTGTGCCCGGTAATGCCGGCAAGCACCACTATGATTACTCCCAGGGAACAAAAGGGCATCTATGGAGATCTTTCCCGCAGTTTCTCAGGGGGTTTTATTGCAGAGCAACATTGAATTGACAAAAATATACTGACAGGTTGGATTGACGCTAAAAATACCTGTGCCTTAGGTAATAATAGGGTCTATTACTTTCTTGAATTGGTTGCAAAATTCAGTTGGCAAGATCTCTGTGATCACAAGTTACAGGTTGCACTATCAAACGAAAAGTAAGTGGTAGAATTTAACATAGCTCTTTCTTCCATAAGTATATCTGCGGCTAAGTCATCGATCAATAAAAACAACTTTAACTCCTTGCAGCAACAGACAAGCGCAGACTGGAACAGTTTGTTGAGTAGGATAGCTATTGAAGGGAATATTCAGGATACCCGCCTTTTCTATTCCTTGTTGTATAGGACGATGCAATCCCCATATATGATCTCAGAATCTGATGGACAATACCGGTCTAGAAAAGGTGAGCTACAAAAAGAGCTTTCATATTGAAGTGGAGAACTTCAATCCAAAAAGTAAGTACATTAAGCGGGTGACACCTAATAGAAAAGATTTTAATCGTAACTATATTACCCAGAACGATATAAATGCGGGCGGCACGTTAAAGATTGTTGCATCCGATGCTCCAGTTAAAGATTAGCAACCAGATAAGTGGGTTAGCTCATTTAATTAATTTGAACGAAGTTGCCATAAAGCGTATTTAAAGTAAGATTTGCTAGACAAAACATAAGTTATTGTTCGTTGTTGTACGAGTCAAATAATGTTTAGGCTTTTGGAGTAGGCATGCTGTACAGCAAAGACGGCGCTACCGACGAACACATCACAAATGTTTCTGGTAAAGATACTATGCTCTTGAAGTAGGTAAAAGACGTACGAATCAGTAGCAAAGTTCACTTCAATAGTCAGGTTACTGATGTTATCGATCATCAGTAGAAGAATTACGTTGATTATTTTGGGTTACTTTAAGATTGATAAGCTTAAAGTATAGGTTTTTGTAGACAACCTTTGTGAACCATTTTAAGAATGGCCAAGTTCTTAGGCTTTTCATGACTTTCAGTTCTTCTATGATACCGCTTTCTCCGTCCAAAAACGAGAATACAGTTTTCGCTTTTGTGCCTTTAAACAAATCTGTGAATAGTTGATGGCCTTCATAATTGCCTTCGGCAAGAACATTTAGAAGTGTAGAATCATAAAGCTTCTCTATTGAACCAAGCTGTTCGTCTTCAAAAAAAGGCGTGCCAGTCCTTTCAAATGCTTGAACAATTTTTGTAATGGTTTTTTGAACATTCGTAAAAGTGTAACCTGTAGATCCCCGCGTATCGCCACCGGCGGTTCCGATATTCATCACATTTCCAGATCTTCGTTTAAACTTATAATCTGTCATTGGAATCACGCCAAACTCGCTGTCAATCAGATCGTAATCTGACACCCCAAGCACATTAGTAATATAATCTTTGAGCTCATGATCGTAGATGTCTTCCTTAAGCAGTTCTTTTGAAAATAGTGTGTATTCAATAAAGACCTCATTCTCGCTCATTGGTAACGTATAGAAAAACGTTGTTCCATTTTTTTGCGAGGTACGAAAGTCCATCAAAAAAGCTTGATCAGGATTAAATTTTCGATTGCCAGTTTTGATAGTTATCCCCTTAAAATGTTGAAGAAAATACTGATCTCCGTACTTCAAATCCGGTTTTTTATATCTAGAGTCGAAGGCAAACTTGCATTCATAGCGACCTTTATCGGTTTTTACTAAACAGTGGTCGCCTGGGGATTCGACTGATTCGACCGACTCCTCAATCCATTCCACTTGGGTAAGTTTTTGTAAAAAGCTGCGCACATAGTTGTAAAAATCTAATCCCTTTATGGTTTTATATTTATAAGGTAGATGCTGCAAATCTATCCGCTGTTGATCATTTGTAAAAAAAACCAACTGGTTCCATTTGTGGTGAACAAGAGACTCAAAAATACCGGGTGATTTTTCCCAAAAGGACCAAGTCCGGTCATTTGTGTCTTTCGTAGATTTATCGATAATTAACACCCGCTGATTCGTCCAAACATCTGAGGAAAATGCGCTGTATGCTAGACTAAGACCAGCAAGTCCAGCACCACAAATAATAATGTCGTATTTTTTAATCATTTCGAAAGGTAAAATACTAAACTACTTCCAGTAAACACTGACGCTATCTTTCACTATCAACCTACTCATGTTTTGAGCGTTATATCCCAGTTTGTATGTTGAGAGTTCAGTAATATCATATCCCTTTGCAAGATCAAAGATGACAGACAAGCTATCTTTGGGTTCAATTTTAACATAACTATTTGCGGGAGGAGGCATTACTCGTGTAGCCATTGCACCTTTATAGTTGGCTTGTTCGTTAAAAACACTGTGCCATTTGCAGAATTGTTGAATGCTATCAGCATCGTTGTGCACAGTGAAACGCATTTGCACAGGCTTGCCCATTTTAATTGTCGGAGAGACAATCATTTTTGCATAAGGTGGTGACGAATTTTTTGCAATTGCGTTATCTAGTGCCGCAGAATCGGCGGATGCTGATTCTGCGTTTCTTGTTTTTTGACTACAAGATGCGAGCGCAACTGCTGCTAAAATAGGGATAGAATTTTTCATAACTATATGATCGAAAATAACAGGGACGATGCCACGATTAGCGTAGATATACGAAGGTAGGTACTTTTTACTATTATCAGGTTGCTAACTTTATAGTAGATGAAAGTTTTGGATCAGAAAGCTATGTTTTGCTAAATAGTAGCTAACTTTTTTCTTTCATCTTTTCATGGCTTGCATTTGTAGCCATGGCAGCCAATAATAAGGCGGAAAAACCTAGACTTGAGGTTGTTAATATCATTACGGAAGATGTTTTTTATCAAACTGTTGTAAAGCACATCGAAAACAGAGCGTCGTATCAGATTATGGATCTCGATGAAAAACAGATTAAGATTCACTTTAGCGGCTCCTTTAAAACCAGTTAGTTTCTTGATCTGACTGCTGCTGAAAAAACGAATCTTCCGTTTAAAGCTGCAAGTGCTCCAAAAATGGACTACCAGTTTGAAAGAATGAATTGCGCTGTTAAAGCGCTGGAAGGGATTTTTAGCGAGCCGAATGGTCGAACAGTATTCAGGGTAAGTTCTTCGAACAACTCGATACTTTTAAATCTGGCTGATGGTAGATAGTCAATGAATACAGTTCGATTGCGATTTTCATAAGTTAAATAATGTTAAATGACATTTAGCCGAAAGCCAAGGAGTATCGTGATGGTATATTTGAAGCTTGGACCCGTTCATACAGGTTTATATTTGGTTAGAAAAGGGGGTCATCCGGATGGAAATCCCCTTTTGTTTTTCAATTTCAATTTAAATGCTAATATTTGTAGCATATGTCTCGCGAACTAACAATAACAGTTTTGGCTATCAATGAGCCTAAGTCTGGTAACAACCTGTCATTACATAAGGTAATGGACAACAGATTGGCTAAATTTGCTTCAGAAATGCAATCCGAATTAGATGTTTTGCTGGAAGGGGAGCAGGATTGTGATGACCTTGTGGTCTGGATCAGTTACACCTCTAACTATGCAATCCGTTGGAAAATTGTCAATGATGTCCCAACTCAGATTGAAAAGATAGTTTACGATCTTTGTGCAAAGTTGGGTTATATCATTTGGAAGGGAAGCATCATTAGTATTAAACGGAATTCGTAATATGACAACAGGAGAAATAGAGGATATCGAAGGGATATTTCAGGGCATTGATTTACCGGAAGGACCGATTGAATTGAATGCTGCAACGCGTATCATTGATGTCAAAGCTTTTATCCAGGCTCAGTTGAGCATCATCAAAAATGCTCCTGAAAGCAGAATGAGCATACCGGCGTATGAGCGGCTTGTCGCTTTGAAGGAGATTCTACTGGCCTAAATATTCAAAAAACAACCTGTCGTTGGTAAACCCATTCTAAGCTCATTCGTTAAAATATGTTCACACTCTTTAAAGTCGATATTGAGCAATTCCAAATCCCAGAAGTCCTTAGCCTCACAACTGACATGCCGCATGAACTTTGTCTTCTGGCGGCAAAGGAACTAAAACAACATCTTAGTCAGAACCAGTTCTTTAATCATAATTTCGGCTTGAAAGAAGAAAATGATTTAGCTATCATTGGAAAAATGTTTGGCGTTCTGATTGTAAAACTAACCACTGGCAACTTGGGATATCTTTCTGGATTTTCTGGAAAGCTAGGTGGCAAAAATACCTATACCGAGTTTGTGCCCCCAGTCTTTGATCTGTTAACTGAAGGCAGCTTCCTAAATGCAGGGATGCAGAAGTTAAACAGAATGAATGAGGAAATCAAAGCGACTAAACTCGATCATAACAAATTGAAAGAACTCAAGGCTGTACGCCGCATTCATTCCACCACATTACAAAATAAGATATTTGATCAATACCACCTTTTGAACCAAGCAGGAATGTCTAAGAGCCTCCGCGGAATCTTTAGCAACGCTGGCTATAAAAATCCTCCGGCAGGAGCTGGAGAATGCGCAGGGATTAAGCTGTTACAGTATGCCTTCCTTCATAATATGAAACCCCTGGCGTTGGCCGAATTCTGGTGGGGGCAGTCTCCCAAGTCTGCAACCTGGAAGCACGGCCAGTTTTATCCCTGTTGCAAAGAAAAATGTGAGCCTATACTTCAGCACATGCTCACTTAGATCCACTCAAAACCTTGTTACCAAAATTGCAGTAAAGTATGGTGTTTTTGTCTGGAAACCCAGCATCATCCTGATGTTCCATATCAACCAAAGTTTATACATACGGTTTTAAATCCTGGTCAAACCTATAAGTCAAAGACGATTTTTAAGTTTTCTGTTCTATAATATTACTCGCTTTCACTCAGCTCCTAATGTCAGATAATTTGCTATTTTTGGTCAACCGTAAGACCAAAAAAAATGAATAAAATTTTTCTAATTCCAGCATGCATTTTGACAATAATGTCTTGCAAGCAAGTCGCCAAAACATACCCGACTGTAGCGAATAAACAATTTTCAGCAATGTGTGAGCAATATTATCAGGAGGGTTTAAAAATCAATCCATTGGCCGCTACATATATTGGTGATGAGCGCTATAACGACCTGTTGGCGAATGATGGTTCAGTTACTTATATTCAGGACTACAAAAATTTTAATGAAAGGTACCTGGACAGTTTGAAGGTTTACGACAGGGAGAGCTTGGATGCCAATGATAAATTATCGTTCGATTATTTGAAGGATCAATTGGACATGAATATTGAAGGTTTGAAATACCATTCTGAATATCTTCCTTTCAACCAAATGTTTGCTTTGCCATTAACCATTGGACAACTTGGATCCGGAACTGGTGCCCAACCCTTTAAAACAGTCAAAAACTATGAAGACTGGTTGAAGCGTGTATCTGCATTTTCAGTTTGGGCTGATACTGCGATTGCGAATTTCAGAAAGGGCGAGGCTTCGGGAATTGTGCTTCCTAAGGCTTTGGTAGTTAAAATGATCCCTCAAATGCAGGCGCTGGTTGTAACTGATCCAAAAGCGAGTTTGTTTTATGGACCGATCAACCTGATGCCGAAAACTTTCAGCGCAGCTGAAAAACAGAAGCTTACCCAAGACTATATTAATGCAATTTCTACGGTAATTATACCAACCTATAAACGATTGGGTGACTTTCTGCAGAATGAATATTTATCTAAAGCAAGAACTACTTCGGGTTATTCCGCTATGCCTGGAGGTGCAGAATGGTATGCTTACCTTGTTAGACAACAAACCACCACAAATAAAACTCCTGAAGAAGTTTATCAAACTGGATTAAAAGAAGTTTCAAGAATTAAATCTGAAATGGATAGTATCAAAAACCTAGTTGGTTTCAAAGGAGATCTAAGAGCATTCTTTGAATACATGAAGACGGATAAGAAGTTCATGCCTTATAAAAACGCTAAAGAAATTCTTACTGCTTTTGAAAACATTCATCAACGGATGAAGCTTAACCTGAAAAAGATGTTTGAAAGGGAACCCAAAACGCCCTTTGAGATTCGTCAGACGGAAGCTTTTCGCGCCGCATCAGCGAGTGCAGAATACAATTCGGGTTCCGCCGACGGTAAGCGCCCTGGAATATTTTACGTTCCGATACTTGATGCAAAAACATTCAATACCACTTCAGGAATGGAATCCTTATTTCTCCATGAAGCAATCCCTGGTCACCATTATCAAATTTCATTGACGCAGGAGAATACCTCACTCCCTAACTTCCGTCGTTTTGGAGGTCATAATGCATACGTAGAAGGCTGGGCATTATACTGTGAGTCGCTGGGTAAGGAGCTTGGCCTATATCAGGATCCTTACCAGCATATGGGTGCATTAGGTGATGAAATGCACAGAGCCGTCCGTTTGGTAGTCGACGTAGCAATTCATACAAAAAACATGAGAAGGGAGGACGCGATAAAATACATGACCGACAATGAGGCAATCAGTACTGAAGGAGCTACTGCAGAAATAGAGCGTTATATGGGTATTCCGGGACAAGCTTTAGGGTACAAGACTGGTGCAATGAAGATTAGAGAGCTTCGCGCGAAGTATATGAAGCAGCTTGGAGGTCAATTCAAAATTGCTGCATTTCATACAGAGGTGCTGAAAGACGGATCTTTGCCCTTATCAGTATTCGAATCTAAAATGAATGCCTGGGCAGATAGACAGAAATAGATAAACGATCTGGCATGGTTGTAGCGTTAGTGCTGTTTAATTAAACTAAGCCAAATGCGAAAATTATTAATGAGTTCATTTAGTCCGAAAAATATTAGTTCCGAACTCAGGAAAGGTATCAAGCGCCTTTCAACTGGAGGATTTAAGCAGATCTTCTCCAGAATTGATCAGTTGGGAATCAAGAAGGGTGTAGATAAATTGGGTATTGATAGGTTTATCAATCAATGTGCTTACATGGCAGCGGGGTCAGGGCTGGTGACTGGACTAGGAGGATTGAGCTCTCTGCTTATCGGCGTTCCTTTAGACATCATTAACCTCATCACGCAGCAGTTTAGGGTAACCCTGGCTATCTCTTACCATCAAACAGGTAGTTATAAGATCAATTTTGAAGATTTCTTCAGAATTGTTGCCTCAACTGTTAAAGCTGATACCAAACTAGCCCTAAGCAAAAATATTATGGAAGAAGTAGCAGAAAAGCTTGTGCTAACTTTAGGTTCAAAAACTTCTCAGAGGCTAGTTCCCATAGTTGGTGGATTAGTAGGTGGGACAGTTAATTACTTCTTTATAAAAGGGGTGGCAAAGACGTTGTTAAACAATGAAGAATCTGACAACAAAATGCTTTCTATCTAAGTTTTTAGGTTTTTGTTTCTGCGAAACAAGTCATATACTGCCGCTGCAATTGCGACCAGAACAAAAAGTAGAATGGGATAATTGAATTTCATATGGTTTGTATTTCTATTCACCATAAATATGCAAACGCAATATGAACAAAATGTTAATTTCCTGTAAACATTTATTCCGATTTCAATTCAAGGATTAAACAAGATTACTATAGAGTCGAACAGATAAAATTTTCAACATATCAAAAAAATCCCCAAGGAAAATTATTACTCATGGATTCCTACCAATGTTAATTCGATAAAAATTAAGCCTGATAAATGTATACTATTCTCTTTTTCGCATCGGTCTTCATAGCGATACATTTTAAATGTTCCTGAAAATTTACATGACCAGCTTGGTCAACCGTTGCTAACATTGCCATATTGTAATTTGCTGCCGCTTCAGTAAAATGTTGTTGTGCTTCTAAATAATTGCCCAGGAGCTCATAGATATCCGTTTGACAAACCCCAAGGATTAATAATGCATTTTCAGCAGTGCCCATTATTGCTTTATGCATTTCTAAGACAATCAACATCTTCAAATAATGCGGGTAGATGTCAGGGAAGCTTGGTTCCAAATTGATGCGCTTTTTGAAATAATACCCCGCTGTTTGATAGTTCTTAAAATGATAGTGGTGAAAGCAACCTATCGGTTAATATGCTCTAGCATAACCAGCGTCTATGTCAAGGATCGTGTTAAAATAGTGCAGTGCTTTCGACAATCTACCGTATTTTAGTTCTTCAACTGCCTGAAGATACTTTACTTCTACAAAGTATAGAATTTCCATAAGGATATTTGTGATTATTGCAAAGGTGCCAAGTGGCCTGAATGATGTTGTAGGTACTTAAATTAGTTGATGTATTGCATAGGTAGAGAGCTTAGGCACTAAGGCAGGAAATTATTTCATTCCCAACACGATAAACAGGGAAGGTTGTTTACAACCCTTAATTTGGATATTTAGCATCTGGACATGATTATGATTTTCCTAAAGATATTATTTTTAGCTTAGTAAAAAAAAATTGAAATGATAACCAATTCATTTCCTAAATAGCTTAATATGAAAACCATAACTTCTTTCTTTTGTCTGCTTTTATTATTCAGTTACTCGTATTCCCAAGACATAAAAGGTACCTACGCGATTAAAAATGTGAAGACAGGCATGCTCCTTCGAATAAAAGATGCCAATGGTAAAAATGGAACGCCTTTAGTTGCTTATGGTCCACAAAATTGGAAATGCATGACCTGGGATTTCCAGTCTATGGGAGATAACACTTATCAACTGAAAAATCTTTTCACAAAAAAAACCTTTCAGCCCTTAGGTGAAGCAAAGGAGACGGTGGCTCTTGAAGAACAGCCGCTTTTAGTAGATGCTGTAAATCAGCAATATGAATTTATTAAGGTTAAAAAGGATACTTATTTAATCCGCCTCAAGGCAACTGAACTTTATCTGACTCCGGCGGATGCTGATGGTAGTACAAATTCAGCGATCGTATTGGCAAAGAAGAAAAATTCAAGCGAGCAACAATGGATTATCTATCTCCAAAATCCAACGATTTAGTGAAACTCAGAATTCCTACAAAATTTAATATTAGACTTGGTAATTCACCAAACTTATGTTTAAACAGATATTCAAGACTAGGTACGCTATACTTTTTTCTTTTATATTAGTTTTTATTTCCAGCTCGTTGCTGGTCAGGATTACGCTTTTAATTCTTTCACATTCAAAAAATACCTTTACAGCCAGCGGTATAGTTAATATTTTTGTTCTCGGTTTAACCTATGATTTAGGTGTAGCATTGCTTTCAGCTATAATTTTTGACACAAAAATGTCTTTCAAAAATCGTTTGAAGATTTCAGGATTGATGTTAGTAGCTTCAATTTCTTATCCGTTTCTATTGAGCAACAGTTATGCTGAATCAAGTGATAATCGCTATCAGAATGAACTTTGGAAGGGGGTATCTATTCTTTCTTTTTTGCTTTCAAGAATAATGAGCTCAACTATCATGATTTCTATTCCTTAGTTTTAGAAAGCGAGCCGTATAAAATAATGCGAGATCAACTAACTAATCACAATAGTCACTTTGTTAGTTCAGACAATTCTATACGAAGATGGATTATAGTCGCTGGAAAACCCTCTAGGCCGAATGTGATCGTGATTGCCGTCGAAAGTTTAAGCGCTGATTTCTTAGCTCATTTTGGTAGTACGCAACAGTTGACTCCAACCTTGAATTCTTTAGCAAATCAAGGCCTACTTTTTAACAATAGGTATGCTAGGCGTACTAAACCTGTAAGGGGGATGGAAGCTTTAAGTTTATCTATCCCGCCCACTCCAGAAAATAGTATAGTAAGACGTCAGCATAATCAAAACCTGACAACTGTGGGAAATATTTTTAAACAGGTAGGCTATAGCCGAACATTTTATCATGGAGGAGATGGCTATTTCGATAACATGAAGAAATATTTTGGTAGTAGTGGATTTGACATTACTGATCGGGGAAGAAACTTAAAAATCAATGACACCTATCTAACGAGAAGAACCGTCATTCCGGATAGATTAGTGTACTTTGAAAATGCCTGGGATATCAGTGACGAGGATTTATTTAATGCAGTTATCCGAGGTGCTGACAAGAATTCCGCTTTCGAGCCAAGGACTTTGTTAGGTACCTATCAAAAGCGTGCCTATCTAAAATCAGACAGCCTCGTGATTCTTGGTCCACAAGGTAAAGCAGAGACATTCCTATACAATATCAATGTTAACATCCAAACGCCTAGTTCATTACCCTTAAAGTTGATTAATGAAGAAAGCGAATCATCAGACCGCACATGAATTGTTTAAAAACGGAAGTCTGCATCAATAGCCAAAAATTGCTGCATGGGAAATTTGCCATTTTAATAATCAGTAGTTATCAAAGCGTAAGTGTGAATTTAAACATGATTAAAGAAATTTAAATGAAGGTGTTAATTATTGAGGATGAGCTCCAACTTGCTGCCAATATGGTAAGCTACCTCTCCGGTCAAAACTATGTCTGCGAACTTGCCTCCGATTACAGCCAGGCATTAGCTAAGATAAGTTCTTATCGGTACGACTGCATCTTGTTGGACCTCATGTTGCCTGGCGGTAACGGGCTAAGTATTCTAGAAGAGCTTAAGCGTTTAAAAAAGGAGGATGGCGTCATTATCATTTCGGCAAAAAATGCTCTGGAAGACAAAATCTCGGGACTAGAACTCGGCGCGGATGACTACCTAGCTAAGCCTTTCCATTTATCTGAATTGTCAGCACGTGTTTTTTCTGTAATTAGGAGACGTAGTTTCGCTAATGCAAATATCATCCAACACGGAGAGTTGACGGTAAACTTGCCTGCAAAAATTGTAGAGGTTTGTGGAAAAACCGTAGTATTGACAAAAAAGGAATTTGAGCTGCTTATCTTTTTTATAGGCAACCGTGGAAGGGTAATTTCAAAAAGCGCCATTGCTGAACACCTTTCTGGTGATCTGGCAGATATGCTGGATAGCCACGATTTCATTTATGCTCACGTAAAAAACCTCAAGAAGAAATTGTCGGATGCAGGATGCGGAAGTTATTTGAAAACACTTTACGGCAACGGATATAAATGGGACATATGATTAAGTTACTGGATAAGCCATTAAGAGCTTTCACCACTTACTCAATGATCGTCCTTTTGTGTAGTATACCAGCTTATTTTATAATCATCGATCTGATTTGGGTCCATGAAATCAATGAACATAATCAGCTCGTAGCGGAGGCTACAAAGAAAAACCTGGTTCGCTTAAACTCAGACCAGACGCAGTTATTGGCTGCGATTAGTTTATGGAATACCCTGCAGCCCGAAACTAAAATACAGCCTGTTAGGGCTTTAAAAAATGACAGTACCTACAATGTTTACAGGAAGGACAATTACAATGCTGATGGGGGATATGATCGTTTTCAGGGCCTGGTCACCTATGTTGAAATCAACCGTCAGCCCTACAGCCTTATCGTGGAAGCGAATGTGGAAGAAAGCTATGAAACAATCATCGCAATCACTGCAATTACCATCTTGTTCTTTATCATTCTGCTTGTAGGCTTTATCAAGTTAAATAAGAATATTTCCAAAAGGCTTTGGGCCCCTTTCTATCATACCCTCCAGCAAATAAAAGCCTTTAATTTAAGTGATGACAAGGTAGTACAGTTCGCTCCAAACACTATCATCGAGTTTCAAGAACTCAATGACAGCATAGCCAGGTTGATGGAAGGTAATCTCTCGACTTTTAAACGCCAGAAGGAATTTACAGAGAACGCCTCTCATGAACTGCAAACTCCACTGGCAATTGTTCAGTCAAAGTTGGATTTGCTCATCCAGGACGATTCCATTACTGCTGATCAATCCCGGCTGATCGAGGAAACCAACAACGCATTGTCCAGGGTGTCAAGAATTAATAAAAATTTATTGTTATTAGCGAAAATTGAAAACCAACAATTTTTAGCAAAGCAGTCCATCAACATGTCTTCGAAATTAAGTGTGATGCTGGAATTATTAGCTAATCTAATTGAAACCAGGAAGATTGCCTTTCAGGTACATGCGGAATGCCAAGTCGAGGCAAATTCAACTTTAACAGAAATCATGCTGACAAATTTATTGATGAATGCAATAAGGTATACATGCAATGATGCAAAACTCGATATTTCCCTGTTCTCGGATAAGTTAGTGGTTTCCAACGCTGGAACTTATTCCCTGGAAGAACAAAAGTTATTTTTAAGATTCGGTTCCACATCTGTTCAAACTCCTGGTAGTGGTTTGGGGCTTTCGATTGTAAAAGAGATTTGTGACCGTCACGGTTGGATAGTTTCTTATAACTTTACCGAGCGCAGGCATAGCTTTACAATTACATTTAATTCTGCTTAATTCAAAATATATTCAGAATTCGCATTCAAATTCGAAATATGAATGATTTCTTAAAATATATCAAACACTTATTAGTTGGCTTACTGCTCTTTCCCTTTTTTGTGTCTGGACAGACCTTGCAAACTATTACACTTTCAGGCCATGTGCAAGACGCAAAAAAAGCGCCCCTACCTTATGCAAACGTCGTTCTAAAAACTCAAAAAGACAGTTTATTTGTCGTTGGAACGATAACCAACGAGAATGGAGGTTTTAAGATTGAGAACTTAAAGAGTAGCATTTATATCCTTGAAGTTAGCATGGTTGGTTTTGTTACTCATAAGCAAAATTATACAGTAGGGTTATTGAGCCCCTTTCTTAATTTGGGTGTGGTAGAATTGGAAGCGGATGCGAGGATTCTGACGGAAGTTTCGATCGTTGCCGAAGCACGCGATGGAGTATCTGAAAAGATGGATAAAAAGACATTCAATTTATCCAACAATATTACGCAGATAGGGGGATCTGTGCTACAAGCTATACAAAACCTTCCAGGCGTCACCATCCAAGATGGAAAGGTACAACTGCGTGGCAATGATAAGGTGGCTGTTTTGATTGACGGCAAACAAAATGCAGTGACAGGATTTGGATCACAAACAGGTTTGGACAATATACCTGCATCAGCAATTGAAAGAATAGAAATTATAAACAACCCCTCTGCCAGGTATGATGCAAATGGCAATGCGGGAATTATAAACATCATCTATAAAAAAAATAAACAAGAGGGATTTAACGGTAAAGTGGGACTAACATCTGGTTTGGGCGCGCTGTGGGTTCGAAAGGAAAACCTTCCAGGTATCAGGCCTCAGTATCAAGCAACTCCGAAGGTAAACCCTTTCCTTTCTTTGAATTATCGGAAAAATAAGGTCAACACCTTTTTACAGGCAGACGTTCTATCTACCCAGACGCTAAACAGAAATGATTTCGGAGAAAGGATTTACGATGATGGAACAGTAATCCGACAACAGGTTAAAAGAAATAGGACGACTACCTTTTCGACGTTGAAGATGGGGGTCGATTGGAATCCGGAAGATCAGAATAGCTTTACTTTTTCTGGATATTTAAACAAAGAAAGAATTCTGGATCGTGGGGATATTCCATACTTCAATGCAGACTTAAGTGTGAGGAGCAGACTTTGGCAATTTTTAGAAGATGAGGTGAAGTACACTGCAACTGCCTCGGCATTGTACCAACATAAATTTCAACAGCCTGGTCATGTTATTAATGCTGGATTCAACTACACTTTCCATCGGGAGGATGAAAAATACTTCTTTACTAACATACAGCCCACTTTTACTGGCGAAGACGCATTTAAACTACTCTCTGATGAACATGTTGCTGACTTGAATTTTGATTACATCAAACCTTTAAAACACGGTCGCCTGGAAACTGGCGTAAAATTCAGACGGCGTACGATTCCTACCAACATGCAGTTTTTTCCAGGATTAAATTCTCCTCTGGACGTCGATGCGGGTGGCTGGGCAGACTATAAAGAGACCATCCCTGCACTCTATGGAAATTATGTTTACGAAAGTGTAAAATTTGAAATAGAAGCTGGTTTGAGGCTGGAGTACGTCAAAGTTAATTACGATGTAAACCCAGGGCACAATACCTACACTAGCGATGGTTATGATTACTCTAGACCTTTTCCAAATCTAAGGATGGCATATAAGCTTAGTGATAAGCATAAAATCTCCGTGTTTTATACTGAGCGAGTAGATAGACCCAACGAAGTCGACATCAGGATATTTCCAAAGTATGATGAACCTGAGGTGATAAAGGTTGGAAATCCAACATTACGGCCACAGTTCACGAAAAGCATAGAACTTGGACACAGAGCAACCTGGCAGAAAGGGAGCATTTACTCTGCATTGTTCCTGAAGAATGTTGATGCTACAATTACGAGGATTGCCACTACCGTTTCTGGAAGTAGTTTGATTTATAACATTTTTCAGAATGCAGACAAAAGTAACAATAGGGGGGGAGAGGTTACGTTAGATCAACAATTGACATCCTGGTATAAAATGAATATTAGTGCATCCATCTACCGAAACACAATTGATAGGTTTACGGTGACTAATAAATATCCCGTTCCAACAACCTATCATATGAATGAGGATGCAATTACATCCTGGAATGCGAAATTGAATAGCTCCGTTAAATTGAGCAATCAATCCAACTTACAGGTTTCTGCTATCTATTTAGCGCCAGATATTATTCCGCAGGGTAAAATTGGCTCAAGATTCTCGGTAGATATGGGTTACAAGATTCAAATCCAGAAAGGCAAAGGAGAACTCTTTTTCAATGGAACAGATATTCTCAATACCTTATACACCCGTCGGGAAATCTTTGGAAACAATTTTGTATTAAGAAGCACAGATTATCTGGAGACTCAAGTCTTCCGTATAGGATATAGTTACAAGTTTTAAACTTTCAATCTAATTGAAACAAATACGCTTCAAAACGGAAATTACCCCGCCATTTTGAAGCGGTGCGTTAAACAGAAGCTTCAACTATCGCCAGGGGAACAGGAATTAGTAAACGAGCTGGGATTGATCGTGGAAGAAAAACGTATTTATCCCCCAATAGTTCAGATCAAGGCTGTTTTAATATGCCTTCAATAAAAAATGGACCGGGAGATTCTGCAAGATCTCACAGCGCAGATGAGCATATATACTTATCGGAAATCAGTGATGGCATCACTATTTATATAGATTTATTAGATTCTATAATTCCCTATCTTGCGAAAGATAATTTAGTGGATTTAAAAGTATATGAATCACAACACCAATAGAATTTCACCAATGCAAGATACAGTTCTGATCATCGATGATGAGAAAAAAATATGTAGTCTTTTGGCCCGCATTATTGAATTGGAAGGCTTTAAAGTTTTTCAAGCTTCAACAGGCAAAGAAGGGCTTAAAATAATTAAAATGGAAGAAGTTCTTGTTGTTTTAAGTGATGTGAAGCTTCCGGACTACAATGGAGTAGAGCTGGTATCTGAAATTAAGAAAATTAATCCGATCATAGAAGTTATTAATCTCACGGCTTTTGGTACAATAGCAGATGGCGTAATGGCCATGCGGAATGGTGCTTTTGACTACATCACAAAAGGGGACGATAATGACAAAATTATTCCCCTTGTTTACAAAGCAATGGATAAAGCCAAGCTCAGCGCCCGTGTTTATGAATTGGAGAAGCGGATCGTAAAGAAGTATAATTTCGATGCTATCCTTGGTAATTCAAAGTCGATAAAGGAAGCTATTGCACTGGCACAAAAAGTTGCTGCTACCAGTACAACGGTTCTTTTACTGGGAGAGACGGGTACTGGAAAAGAGGTGTTTGCCCAAGCTATTCACTACGAAGGTCCAAGAAAACTAAAGCCTTTTGTAGCAGTAAACTGTAGTGGACTTAATTCAGAATTACTCGAGAGTGAATTGTTTGGTTACAAAGCCGGGGCATTTACCGGTGCGGCCAAAGACAAGAAGGGTTTGCTTGAAGAAGCAAATGAGGGCACCATATTTCTGGATGAGATTGGAGAAATGAGCCTTGACCTGCAAGCTAAACTCCTGCGGGTGTTAGAGAATCAGACTTATATCAAAGTGGGAGATACACAGACTAGCCTGGTCAACGTTCGGATTATCGCAGCCACCAACAGAGATCTGAAAACTGAAGCTGAAGCCGGCAAGTTTAGATTAGATCTTTTTTACCGACTCTCTATCTTTTCAATAGAACTCCCGCCGTTGTCGCATCGAAGGGAAGATATCCTGCCCATAGCAATGTATTATCTTGCTGAATTTACATTGAAAGTTAATAAGCCTGATTTTACCGTTGATAAAGAATTTACAAAACTGTTGACTGGTCACAATTGGAAAGGAAACATCCGAGAGCTGAAAAACGTCATGGAACGCGTTGTAATTCTTGCGGATGATGCCTTTATTACCTCTAGCCTGCTGCCCTATGAATTTCACCATCAAACCAAATCTGCTGATCCTATGAATATGCAGACAGTGGAAAAGCAACACATCATAAAGGTCTTAAAATTTACAAGAGGGAACAAAACAGAGACATCCCGTTTACTTGGTATCGGACTAACAACACTGTATCGAAAAATTGATGAGTATAAATTAGAAGCTTAGAAACGCAGCCTTCTGGTTGCTCACCCCACTATGACAAAAACCCTTCCATTATGGAAGGGTTTTTGTCATTTGAATGATACCAATTGCTGATTTTTTATAATGTAAGCCACTGACAATTAGTTTATTGTGATTGAATTCGTAATTATGGCATCTATATTGGCATAGGGCTATTAACAAATAAACATATTATGCTCACAATCTCATTATTCTTAGCCTTGCTGATTCTCTGCTGGGTAGTTTACAAATCCATCGACTGGTTCGAAAAAATCTAAAAATTATGATCGCATTATTCATTATCGCAGTCGCCGTTTTCATTTACATGATCTACGTGCTGATTAAACCTGAAAAATTTTAATTGAACGCCATGAACACAGAATTACTAGGAGTCATAGCCACTTACGGGCTCACGCTCTTGATCGCTATTCCGCTGGGGAAGTACCTGGCAAAGGTATTTGCCGGTGAAAAAGTTTGGACAGACTTTCTTAAACCTTTTGAATCAGGAATCTATAAACTTTCGGGAATTAATCCCAAAGAGGAAATGAACTGGAAGCAGCATATGAAAGCGCTTCTTACTATAAACCTTGTGTGGTTAGTATACGGCTTTTTTATATTGATATTTCAGGATAAGCTACCTCTTAATCCGGACGGAAATCCAGGTATGACGCCTGATCTTTCCTTTAATACCATCATCAGTTTCGTAGTGAATTGCAATTTGCAGCATTATTCTGGTGAAAGTGGTGTGACTTATTTGACTCAACACGTCGTTATGATGTTTTTGATGTTCGTAAGCTGTGCAACCGGTATTGCAGCTGCGGTGGTATTTTTTAAAGCTTTCCGCGATAAGACGAGTGAGAAATTAGGAAACTTCTGGGAGTTCTTTGTGAAATCAATCACCAGGTTGTTATTGCCATTATCTCTAATTGTAGCGTTAATACTTGCATTTAATGGTACCCCGACCAGCTACGAAGCTAAAGACCAATTTATTTCGCTACAGGGAGATACAGTCAATGTATCAAGAGGACCTGCAGCTGGCATGATTGCCATTAAACACCTGGGTACAAATGGTGGTGGCTGGTTTGGTGCAAACTCAACGCATCCACTTGAAAATCCTAATTACGTTACAAACATGGTAGAGCTGATTGCGCAGGTGATTATCCCAATTGCCATGGTTATTGCTTTTGGTATCTTTATAAGGAAAAGAAAACTTGGCTGGATCATTTTTGGTGTAATGACCGTTGGAATGTTTTTACTGCTCATTCCAACTATGCGTTCAGAACTTGGTGGTAGTCCTGCCCTTGAAAAACTTGGGATTTCTCAATCCACTGGAGCGATGGAAGGTAAAGAGGTTCGCTTTGGCCCGGCTATTTCCGGATACTGGAGTACGGTTACTACTATTATTTCTACGGGATCCGTAAACAATATGCACGATAGTACCATGCCATTGACAGGTGCATGGCAACTATTAGGTATGATGGTTAATTCCTTTTACGGAGGTTGCGGTGTTGGTGTCTTAAACTACTTTATTTACCTGATCATCGCTGTATTTATATCTGGTTTGATGGTAGGAAGAACACCAGAATTCCTCGGTCATAAGGTTGAAGCACGAGAGGTGAAAATAGCAGCGATCATCACGCTTCTAAGTCCTTTCTTAATATTGGCAGGAACAGCAATCGCGAGTTACACCTTCACAAACCATGGAAACGCTGCTTGGGCAGTGCAACCGCAGAACTGGTTGAATAACCCAGGCTTTCATGGCTTCTCCGAAATGTTATACGAGGTCACTTCTTCCAATGCCAACAATGGTTCTGGATTTGAAGGATTGGGAGATAACAACGTATTCTGGAACGTACTAACAGGTTTTGTAATGCTGATCGGTCGTTTCATTCCAATCATAGGTCCAGTTGCTATCGCCGGTTTATTGGGTGCAAAGAAATACATCCCAGAATCTGCAGGTACCTTAAAAACAGATACACTTACTTTCGGTCTGATGACCTTCGCGGTAATTGTTGTCTTAAATGCACTTTCTTACTTCCCTGCCTTGGCTTTAGGTCCACTTGCAGAATATTTTACTATGCTTAAATAGAATTTTCCAGACATGAAAACTTCATCAAATAAATTATTTGAACCTGCTTTAGTGCAAACTGCACTGAAACAGTCTTTCATCAAGCTTGATCCAAGAGTGATGATTAAAAACCCGGTCATGTTTACCGTCGAGATCGGAACTTTAGTCATGGCTTATATGACCGTATACTCCATCAGCCATGAAGGTCAGGGATCACCTTTATACAATTTCTTTATATTTCTTATCCTTTTACTTACGGTGCTTTTTGCCAATTTTGCCGAAGCAATCGCCGAAGCAAGAGGTAAAGCTCAAGCGGATTCCTTGCGCAAAACCCGTGAAGAAACGCCTGCAAAAGTGATGTTGGAAAATGGTACGATTGAAACCCGTTCTTCTGCACTGTTAAAAAAAGGTGACGTATTTATCTGCGAAGCGGGTGACACGATTCCAACAGATGGTGAAATTATCGAAGGTATTGCAACCATCGATGAGTCTGCCATCACAGGAGAGTCTGCGCCGGTAATCCGTGAATCTGGGGGTGATAAATCCTCAGTAACCGGGGGTACTAAGGTGCTTTCAGATCAAATCAAGGTACAAGTTAATACCCAACCAGGTGAAAGTTTTTTAGATAAGATGATTGCATTGGTAGAAGGTGCATCCAGACAAAAGACCCCTAATGAAATCGCCTTAACAATTTTGCTCGCCAGTTTTACCTTAGTATTTATCATTGTTTGTGTAACATTAAAACCATTCGCAGACTATGCAAATACGCCTATTACAGTTGCTGCACTGATCTCTTTGTTTGTGTGTTTAATTCCCACAACCATTGGAGGACTTTTATCTGCAATTGGTATCGCTGGAATGGATAGGGCATTACGCGCAAACGTAATTACCAAGTCAGGTAAAGCTGTAGAAACTGCAGGTGATATTGACGTACTTCTTTTGGACAAAACAGGTACCATCACAATCGGTAATCGTAAAGCAACTCATTTTTATCCTGCTCCAGGAGTAAGAAGCCTGGAATTTATAGAAGCTTGTGTGATGAGCTCACTCGCTGACGAAACCCCAGAAGGTAAATCGATATTGGAACTTGCTATCGCTCAAGATTTTAAAGTAATGGAAGCTCCAGTGGAGTCAACATTCATCAAATTCACTGCTGAGACCCGTTCCAGCGGTCTGGATACAACTGATGGCAAAAGAACTCGTAAAGGTGCATTTGATTCCATCCGTAATATGGTATTGAAGGCAGGTAATCCTTTCCCAATAGAAACCGAAGATCAGGTTAAAGCAATCTCTAATAATGGAGGGACACCGCTCGTTGTTGCTGTCAACGAAAAAATCATGGGCGTAATCGAATTGCAGGATATTATCAAACCTGGTATCAGCGAACGTTTTGAGCGCCTTAGAAAGATGGGCGTAAAAACAGTGATGGTTACAGGAGACAATCCATTAACAGCTAAGTTTATCGCCGAAAAGGCAGGCGTAGATGATTTTATTGCCGAGGCTAAGCCTGAAGATAAAATGAATTACATTAAAGACGAGCAGGCATTGGGCAAACTAGTTGCTATGATGGGCGACGGTACTAATGATGCACCGGCACTTGCACAGGCAGATGTAGGTGTAGCGATGAACAGTGGTACTCAGGCAGCCAAAGAAGCTGGTAACATGGTCGACTTAGATAATGACCCGACCAAATTGATCGAAATTGTTGAAATTGGTAAACAGCTATTGATTACACGTGGTACGCTAACTACTTTCTCCATTGCGAATGATGTGGCTAAATACTTTGCAATTGTACCTGCATTGTTTATTGCATCCATCCCTGCATTGCAGAGCCTTAATATAATGGGTTTACATAGTCCGGAAAGTGCAATTATGTCGGCCGTAATTTTCAATGCGATCATCATACCTATCCTTATCCCGCTTGCGCTGAAAGGAGTAGAATACAAACCGATCGGAGCAAGTGCACTCTTGCGCAGAAACCTTCTGATCTACGGTCTTGGGGGTGTAATTGCGCCGTTTATTGGCATTAAATTAATCGATTTACTTGTAGGCTTATTTGTATAAGCATTAAAATCAATAATCATGAAAAAGTACATCTTACAATCTATACGCTTAACTGCAGTCTTAATGGTATTGCTTTGCGTAGTATATCCACTAATTGTAGCTTTTGCCGGTGGTTTTTCCAAAGGCAATGGCGGTGGTGAAAAAATAACAAAAGACGGAAAAGTAGTTGGTTATGCGCTACTGGGTCAGTCTTTTACAAAATCAGAATATTTCTGGGGTAGACCATCTGCTGTAGGCTATAATGCTGCCGGCTCTGCCGGATCCAATAAGGGGCCTTCAAATGCAGACTATTTGAAACAGGTTTCCGACAGAATTGACACGCTTTTAAAGTACAATCCTGGTTTGCGTAAAGCAGATATACCTGCTGATATGGTAACTGCCTCAGGAAGCGGACTTGACCCTAATATTTCTGAACAAGGCGCTATTATACAAATTAAACGAATCGCTGCAGCCCGTAATGTAGACGAGAAAAAAGTAGCAGAATTAGTTGTAAAAAACACACAGGAGCCTTTGTTAGGGTTGTTTGGGCCTACATCTGTGAACGTATTGACGCTTAACCTTGCTTTAGACGAGTTAAAAAAATAGAAGGTTAAAAAACATAAATTCCGATCCGCTGCCTGATCCATTAGCGTTTGCCGACCTCAGGAACAGGCAGCTCAACGGAATCGGAATATCATATACGAATAAATAAGTACACTACTTACATGAAAAAACTATTATTACTAGCTGCTGCATTAACTACAGGATCGATTGCTTATGGCCAGGAAAAACCTAAAATTAGAGTGACAGGCTATTTGGAAACTTACTTTGGATATGATTTTAACAAGCCGACTGATAACAACAGACCGGGCTTTGTCTACTCTCATAACCGACATAATGAGATGAACCTGAACCTTGGCTTTATAAAGGGGAATTATGAGAACGGAAGAATCAGAGCAAACCTAGCGGTAATGGCAGGTACTTATGCCAATGCCAATCTTGCAGCTGAGCCCGGAGTATTAAAAAATGTTTTTGAAGCAAATGCGGGGCTAAAATTATCCAGGAACGCGAACTTATGGTTAGATGCTGGCATCTTCTCATCGCATATAGGTTTCGAAAGTGCGATCTCTAAAGACTGCTGGGTACTAACCCGTAATATTTCTTCGGAAAATACGCCTTATTATGAATCGGGCACTAAACTTACGTACGGAACTAACGATGGGAAATTTACCGTTGCCGGATTTTACTTAAACGGATGGCAAAGAATGACCCGTCAAGACGGAAATAGTCAGCCTGCGGGAGGACTGCAGTTGACCTGGAAGCCAACCGCTACAATCACCGTAAACTACAGCAATTATTTGGGTACAGAGGGTGCAGATTCGGTTCGTGTGCAAAGATTTTATCACAATGTATACGGGATCTTTCAACTAACTGAGAAGTTTGGAGTTACAGTTGGATTCGACTATGGTACCCAGGAAAAGGAAAAAGGCAGCAATGAAATTAATGTGGTATTGTCCCCAGTGGCTATTGCTCAATATAAAATTTCTGGAAATTGGGCTGTTGCCGGAAGAGTAGAATATTATGAAGATAAGAATGGTGTCTTTATATCAACTGGCACCGCTAATGGATTTAAAACTACAGGGTATTCTTTAAACCTTGATTACGCTCCAATTAGTAACGCAGTTATTAGGTTGGAAGGTAAATTATATGATAGTAAGGATAGGATATTTACGAGAGATTTGAACGCTGTTAATCATAACGCAGCACTTACAGCAAGTTTTGCAGTCTCATTTTAAAACGACAACAATGGCACCGGAGTTCTTTAAAAATCCGCTTGCAAAATTACTCCTGTGAACATTCATAGGAGTAATTGTTGCTATAATTTGGTATCTAAATAAAGAATGTTATATCTATTTAAAATGGTAACGTTATACAATGGAAGATGAAAATAAATCTGGCTCAGTAAAGAAATTCCTAGAATTGGTAAAAAAATCAAGGAGGGGGAAGTTCAAGGTCTACATTGGTATGAGTGCTGGAGTTGGGAAAACTTATCGAATGCTCCAGGAAGCCCATGCCTTGAGAAAAAACGGCATAGACATAAGAATTGGTTATATCGAGACGCACAATAGGGATGAGACGCATGCGCTGCTAGATGGAATTAGCATCATCCCAAGACGTAAGATTTTTTACAAAGGGAAGGAACTTGAAGAAATGGATGTCAATGCCATTATCAATATTCATCCGGAAGTAGTGATCGTTGATGAGTTGGCTCATAGTAACGTTGAAGGGAGTAAAAACGCCAAACGCTGGCAGGATGTTTCAGATATTCTGGAGGCGGGTATCAGTGTAATATCAGCAGTTAACATTCAGCATTTGGAGAGTATGAATGAGGAAATTGAGATCATCACTGGAATACCAATAACCGAACGCATTCCTGATAAAATATTGGAATCCGCGGATGAGATTGTAAATATAGATTTGACAGCTGATGAGCTTATTGAACGCTTAAAAGCCGGGAAGATTTACGATCAGACAAAAATCGAAAGGGCATTGAATAACTTTTTTCAACCTGAACGGATA
>Ga0209512_1000617_pt1 | contig 55282 bp, 29 predicted proteins | sample frozenSSSSmetaG_FD_184142 | JGI IMG/M metagenome (GOLD analysis project Ga0209512, IMG submission 184142) | Glacier valley bacterial and archeal communities from Borup Fiord, Nunavut, Canada, to study Microbial Dark Matter (Phase II) -... | ecosystem: Environmental > Aquatic > Freshwater > Ice >...
AGACGTGCCTATGAAAAGGGTCAAATCATTGAGGAGCCGGATGAGGTTAACGTCTCAAGTCCGGTTCTGAAGACAAGTGGCTCCTGTGAAGGGGTCACTTAGTTTAACAAAGCTACGGGAACGCCAACTCCGCCCTCAAGAGTGCCTGACGCGATCGCTCCAATCGTTCATTCCCCCTGTGTAGAACGCCATGATGTTTCGCTTTTTCCTGCCAGACTTTGAGTTTGAACTTGACGAGTGGCAGCAGCACTTAAATGCTGGAGAAGCCACGCTCGCAGAGGTGCTGCAAGCCTTGCTGGATCACATTCAGCCGATCGTTCAACCAGAACTGTTTGCAGAATTCCCGACAGAGGCGGTTGATCCCGAAGGGCAGGAACTTGATGGCGAGGAGGTTTCCTTAGCGCTCGTGGCGTATCTCACTCGGGTCACAGCCCTTGCTACTCGGTTAGACCAGATGGACAAGCGCTTGAACCGCATCGAAAAGGGAATTGCCCGCATCGAACAGCAATGGGGTGATGCGTCACCCGCTCAAAAAGCGGAAGATTAGACTCAAAGAGTGCATACCCTTCACCCTTTCGAGGAGGCTTTTATGCTGGGCGCAGTTGTAGGTGATGTCGTCGGTTCTATTTACGAAAGGCACAACCTCAAAACCAAAGACTTTCCCCTTCTGAGTCCCGGCTCTCGATTTACCGATGATACCGTGCTGACGATCGCCTGTGCGGATGCCCTGCTCAACCATGCCTCCGGGGGGAACCTGCCCAGCAACCACGACTACGCCAGCACCTTTAGAGACTACTACCGCCGTTACCCAAAAGCAGGTTACGGCAGCAGCTTTGCAAATTGGGCAGCCTCCGATCTCGCCCCTGCCTACAACAGTTGGGGAAATGGTTCAGCCATGCGAGTCAGTCCGATCGGCTTTGCCTTTGACGATTTAGAGCAGGTGCTAACCGAAGCAAAGCGGAGTGCAGCAGTGACACACAACCATCCCGAAGGCATCAAAGGTGCTCAAGCGACAGCCTCAGCAATCTTTCTAGCGCGAACCGGACACGACAAGCAAGCAATCAAAGCCTATGTGGAGGCGACCTTTGGCTATGACCTGACGCAAACGCTGGCAGACATTCGACCGAGCTATCGCTTTGATGTATCGTGTCAGGGTTCCGTGCCCCAGGCGATCGTGTCCTTTCTTGAATCCACGGATTTTGAGGATGCGATTCGCAACGCCATCTCGATTGGCGGGGATAGTGACACGATCGCTTGCATGGCTGGAGGGATTGCTCAAGCTTTTTATGGCGGGGTGCCAGACGTGCTCTCGCAGCCAGTCATCGCCTTGCTTCCCGCACCGTTTCAGGAAGTCCTTCAAGCATTTACTGCCCGATACTCTGCCTGAAATGTGTTTTCTTCTCAACCGAGTCCCGCTCAAAGTTTGAGTCACTCCCACGCTACATCGCTTAACCGAAATTGGTCGGTTCCTGCGATCGACGATCTCGAACTCAGAAGCAGTCTATCTGATGATGACGGGGACGGTGTGCTCTTCCCTGAACAGCCAGGATGACTAGATTGAAGGAAAAAGGAATAGGTAAAAATAACCCAAAATAAGCAGGGGTGAAAACTTGAGAGAAACAAGGAAATCCCCCCATGCATTCGCCATCAGAATCGCATCTTACGCCCAACTCCTCCACCAAAGTGTTCGGTTACAGTGAAGAGCAATCAGCGCCCTCCACGCGAATTGATGCCGTCATCTGTGACCTCATGGCTCACATCGAGAACTATTCAGATGAGGATTTCGATTCGCAATGGATGCATCTGACAAGCGCAGAAGCAGAAGCAATGGTCGTGGCACTGATACGGCATTTTATCGCAACAACAGGCGGGAAGCTCTTGAGTAGATATCTGCTGGAGAGTAGACAGGAAGTGGAATCTACCACAGAGGATGAAACAGGGCAGTAGGCGTTGAGCCAAGATCGCTAGTGATTTTGGTTAGGGTAGGGACTGTCGCGGCTACGTTCAGCGCATCAGTGGGCACAAATCGCTAGATGGTCTGAGTCACTATCTAGAAGTATCAGAGTCTCGGTTGAGTGAAGCAGTGAATTACCTGTAAGTTGAAGTCTTGCAACCTAAACGCACCCCTGACTCCACAAACAACTCATCTGAAGGATCTTAGAGGTCTCTTTATCGTCTTTATCGTTCCATTTCAACCACATCTTGAATAACACCGTGAATGTCCGTCTGAATTGGGCAAACTGAACTATCAAAAACAAGTTGGACACCGAACGCAGATTGCAGCCTACCTTTGAAACTTCAAGATAAGTTGCATTTTTGTGTAAATCATGGGTTGAATCATGTCAGTAGTAGTCAGTCGAAATAATAGCCTTGAGCTTTTGCGGTTTGGTGCGGCGTTATCTGTTCTATACGGGCATTTGGTGTGGAGCGCAACCTATGCGACGGATATTTCCGACTTTGTTGGATCAGTTAAACTGCCACTAATTCCAGAAGATACTCACTCTCTTTGGCAATTCCAAAGCAGTTATGGAGCTATCACGCACGGAGGGAATATTACTGCTGTTGGCATTGCTATATTCTTCCTAATCACGGGCTGGCTGACACCGGACCTGATGGAAAGGTACCAACGGAAGGCATATCTAATCAATCGTTTTTTCAGGATTATGCCACTGCTGGTTTTTGCCACCTTGTTATCCGCCGCGATTATCAGGGCGATTGGGGGCACGATGCCGGTGACCGCAGAACAGCAAGACCCAACCCCTAGACAACGAGCCAGAGGCGGTGGGCGTAAGCCACGCTTGGCGGGAATCGACCATCAGTTGTTTTTTGTTTTGTTTTACTTTAAGTGCTATCCGACCTTCGACTTAGCGGGATTCTGTTTGACCTCGACCGCTCTCAAGCGAACCGCTGGCTGCATCGCTTACAACCGCTTTTAGAGACAGCATTGGGTACTCAACTAGCATTGCCAGAACGCAAGTTGACGAGCGTTGAGCAGTTTGTATCGCGATTTCCAGGGGTGAAGCGGGTGATGATTGACGGGACTGAACGTCCGATTCAACGTCCCCAAGACCCAGAACGGCAAACCGAGACCTACTGTGGGAAAAAGCGGCGCAACACGCGCAAACACATCGCTGCTGTGGATGAAATCAAGCGAGTGTTGGTTCTCAGTACCGCTCAAGACGGCAGACACCACGACAAGCGATTACTCACTGAAGCAGAAATCGTGGGGGCAATTCCGACTGAGATTGCGATTGAAGTAGACCTAGGGTTTCAAGGACTGCAAAAAGAGTATGACAACATCCAGATTGGGTATAAGAAGCCTAAGGGAGGCAGCTTAACTCAAGCCCAAAAGGACTTTAACCGGGAGTTAAGTCGGAGTCGGGTCATCTGTGAAAATGCCTTTGCGGGAGTCAAGCGCTACGGGGCAGTCAGTGCGATTTACAGGAATCGTGTGACTAATTTCGATGACCATCTGATGCTCACAGCGACTGGGTTATGGAACTTCTACCTCATGGCGGCTTAACCGGAGAGCAAACGGAGCAAACCCTGTCCTCAAGGGCTTCTTATTTCACAACAGGTCTACTGTAAATTTCTTGGCTAGTAGATCGACGACCTCTGCTCCCAGCATTGCTGCTGTCCGCTCTAAGATCTTGTGTAATAAAGCTGAGGATTACACAAGAAATTTTTGTGCCCCTGCCCTAATTTTTGCGGAAAACCACAGACAGCGATTAAAATTCAAGGGGGACAAGAATTCAAATCGTCTCCGAATGATTGCTTTGTCAGAATGTCCTCGTGAGCCACTATGCCCAGGAAAGCTAAAAAGCGGAATTTAGAGACTGGCTCTCAGGCTGCTGAAGTCACACCAGTCCTCGCAGAGACTGACCCCACTTTGTCTAGTGAAGCGTCATCAGACAAACTGACTACGCGGCGTAAACGATCCCGGACAGCATCGCGTCCAGCTACGAACTCAGACTTGTTTCCAGGAGAGTCAGTTCACCGATTGGCATCCAGCCGATTGATTTGGGAGGGCGCGAATATACTGACGCAGCGCGAAGACCTGCGATGGGAAAAATCTGAGGACGGACTCTGTTATGAAAGCTTAATTTCAAAGGGAAAAGGATTCCTATCGTTCTGGCTCACTCAAGATTTGTTCTCCAAGTACCCATCTGTGTTGGAGAGCGAAGCAGCGCTAGCACTGATCGAGCAATTCGATATTCGAGCTGCGTGTATGCACCTCATTTACTCGGCGCACGCGACTCAACTTGATCGACCTTGGGAGCAGCAATTTGTTTTAAACGATCGCCAGCTAGAGCGCTACTTGGGACTGGATAAAAACAAGAATCTCAATCGCCAAGAAAAGCTGCAACTAATGCTAGAGCTTGCGAAGCAGCCGTGTCATTTGCTGGTATACGTATCGTACCCAGATCAGGGACGGGTTCCCAGCTTCACAGTCAGCCGCACCTGGCTCTGGGAAATCGCGGAACCGATGTTGCATTTTCAAGAGTGCTTGCAAGACGACTCAGGTAATTCGATCGGTGAACAAACGCTAGTTGGATTCACACTTAGCATTCGTTGTGGTAACTGGGCGAAATACTTCTTAAATGAGGAAATGCGCCGAAACCGCGAAGGCTATTACGAATATGGCATTTTATCCCAGCAAATTTTACAGGACTTGATGAGTACGTGGCATCACTATGAAGGGGCTGCGAGATTGATGACCTGGTTGCTTTTCAAAACCAAAATCAATCGCGATAGCCCGATGACTGTAGAAGCTTTGCTCAAGATTGCCTTTGGCGAGAAGACGCTGCAACTCGCAAAGTCCAACTACCGCGATCGCGCCAAAATTGTACGATCGTGGATTACCTCACTTAAGGTTCTGATGGAGAAGGGTTGGAAGATCACCCGCGATGCAGAAACTTACCCAATTCAGTACTGGGTTGAAGACGCTGAATCAGGACTTTTAGCCCAGATTCCAGATGACCCAGAGCAAGCAGCAGAATTTTGGGCAAAAGATGCAGCGAGTGAGGTTGGGGCACGTCTAACTGACAAAACAAAGCGGATGCGAGGTCAATTCGAGCAGCTTTTAACCAGCAAAATTTGGATTCAACCGCCTCAAATTGTTGCGGAGAAGCTTGACGACATTGATGAGGCTCGAAGAATCAATTCTAAAGTAGAACCGAAGCGCCGCAGCGTTAGCCTAGCGACTGACGATATCCCAAAATTCGTTTCAGAAAAGCCCACACTGTCCATAATCGAATCAGGCGCTCAACTCAAACGGCTTCGCCTTGCAAAGGGGATGACTCAAGTTGAACTAGCGCAACAAATGGGGCGCAAAGAAAGCTGGGTCAAGATGATTGAAGGAGAAAAACGCAAAATTCAGCCACAGTATCAGGAAAAGCTAATTCAAATTCTCGAATAGTGTAGGGTCACAGCTTTCCAGAATTGCCCTTTACCCGCGATAAACGTCACAGCGTATTGGGTCATGGTTTCTTCAATGCTTTCCTTTACCCACGATGAACGTCACAGCGCAGGTTATTGAGAGCATCAGTTAGGGTCACTGAAGAATCTATGAATTCCTTCACCCCTGATGAACGTCACAGTTTATTGGGTCACAGCTTTTCCGACGATTTCTTTTACCCCTAATGAACGTCACAGCGTAGGTTGTTGAGAGCATCGGCTGGGGTCACTAAAGAATCTGTGAATTCCTTCACCTTCGATGAACGTCACAAGTGACAGCATCAGCCTCCGTTTACGTTTGATAAACGTCACTACACGAGTGGGGTGTTTCGGCTCTTTTAGAGTCACAGGATTAGCTAAAAGCCCATTTACCTCCGATGAACGTCACACATTTTGCTGTTCAAAATCCACTCACCCTGAATGAAGGTCACTCGAATCGGTGGCAAAACACCGTTTACCCTAGATGAGAACACCTTTCACCCTAGATGAATGCACCCTTCACATTAGATAAACGTCACTTTCAGAAGCTGTAAACGTAGGCTGGAAAGGCATTTCAATGAGGGTCACAGTGCTGATCATATTGATCAATATGATCGCTCAGGGTCACAACTTTACTAATTTGACCCTTGTTATTGTGTGGCAGCCAAAAAGTTATTCCATACCTTTGACCAGGCATTGCCCGATCGTACCTAATTGCAAATGTCTAAGCCAGTTGCAAATACATCTCTCCAATCTCTTACTTTGCTTACCAGCGAAGATACTTTCCTTGCCCTATTTCCCCATCGCTATGATTTTATTTGGGCAGAGTACCCAGATCCTGGAGAATCCGTTGGGTGGCAAACCGAGCGCCGCTATCCGTTGAGCGATCGCATCATTAATCAAGGGAGCACTTTCTATGGAGTTCGTTTTGGTTCTAGAACGAGCTATAGCCTGCTCGACATCGACACAGGCAGCCTCTATCACCCTAAGAACGATCCTTTTGCCACTTCAAGAATGATCGCTGCCCTAGAGCCGCTAGGCATCGTCAGTTACCTTGCCTGCACATCGAGCTATAGTGGCGGGATTCATCTCTACTTACCATTTGAAGAAGCTCAAAGTACCTGGCAATTGTCGATCGCGATCTCAACCCTGCTTGAAAATGCTGGGTTCATCCTCAAACCTGGACAGCTAGAAGTATTTCCCAATCCCAAGCCGTATTGCGGGGATGGGATGTTTAGCCTGTTTAACGCGCATCGGCTTCCACTCCAAATTGGTTCGTATCTGCTCAATGATGATTTTCAACCCATTTGGAGCGATCGCCATACCTTTGTTCAACATTGGAGTATTGCTCGATCGCGCAATGCTGTCGATGCCAAAACCATCAAACGAATTATCAAACAGTTCAAGCGACACCCATTCCGTATTTCTGGTAAAGCGGACAAATATCTCAACGACTTAAATGCAGAGATCGAAATTGGCTGGACGGGATCGGGACAGACAAATCGGTTGTTGGGTCGAATCACAATGCGATCGTATGTATTCCACCATGTACTCACTAACGGGAATCCGCTAAGTGGACAAACGCTCGTGAGTAAGATTGTGCAAGTGGCGCGATCTCTGCCGGGGTATTCAGACTGGTGCCGACATCAGCATGAGATTGAACATCGAGCAGAAGAGTGGGCACGGTGCATTGAGTCAAGCCACTACTTTCACTATGGAGACACTCTTGGAAAGTACAAAGCTCAAGTTAAAGAGGAAGAGTATCCGGTCGAAGATCTCCCGAATTGGAATGAACAACAATCTAAGTCTGCGAGGGAAAAGATCCGAAGTGCGATCACGGACTTGCTTGAAAAAGGAATCTTTCCAAGTGCTGCAACTCAAAGATTCAAAAGTCTCCTTGAATATCGAATTGGTGGAGGATCGTTATATCGTCATAAAGATCTCTGGCATCCTAGTTACTTAAGAGTCGAAGATGATGAGATCAATAGCGTCACTCGAAAAGTAAGCTCTCCAATTGGGGCCGAGATTAGTCCAAGCTTATTACCTGGTAATGGCGGTAATGACATCTCTCGTGATGACTACAGCGATTCTGAAACGTTTGTTCAGCTATCAACCGATGAGCGTCAACCTATCGAACGAAATGATTCGTTGAATGATATTAACGTCGCATCTCAACCGTTATTGATTAATGCTGAAGCTTGGCAAGCAGTGAACCAAGAAGCTCTCCGCATGGTTCAGGAACCAGGACAGTCTCGAAGCCTACGACAATTGGCACGAATGCAGCAATTTTTGGAGTCAGGTGATCCAATCTTGGTGGCAGAGGCAACAGCTTGGTTCCGCATCCAATCTCGCCGACCCGATTTTTTAGAATTGCAACGACTCGATCGCGATGATATACCGTGAACTGTTTGTATTTGGTTAGATGCTGATGCTGATGCTAAGTCCCTCTGAGGCGCGCCTTAAATCTTGGGTATAAACAGCGCGCTATCATCAAAACGCTATAATCTGTAGAAACTAAAACTAATACTCTAGGCACTCTTTTGTGGCTACTATAACGGTGTGCGATGCCTGCAACAAGTCTTGTGAAGCTTCAATTCATTGTCCCAGTACGTTAGTTGAAACTAGGACGTATCTGCAAACTCAAAGAGGACTCTAGATGTAGTGAGAGAACCTACTCAATATGGGGCACATTAACGCCTGAAAAGCAATCGGAGTTGTGTAGGATGAACTGGCATCGCGGTGACTTGAGTGATGAGCAATGGCAAAAATTGCGACCTCTGCTTCCCCTGAAGGCACCTACGGGCAGACCCGCCAACGACCATCGCCAAATTATCAACGGTATTCTGTGGATACAGCGTACCGGAGCGCCGTAGGATGACTTGTCAGAGCGCTATGGCAGCCGAGGCACAGTGTCTAGTCGCTTCTACCGATGGCGTAAACAAGCGGTGTGGCAGCAGATTTTAGAGCGACTGCAACAACAAGCCGATGCCATCGACCAAATTGATTGGGAAGTTCATTTCATCGATAGCACCGTCGTCCGCGCCCACCAACACGCAGCGGGGGCAAAAAGGGGGGGCTAATCGAGACGAGTACTCCCTTGAGCACAGAGCAAATGCAACAGCAGGAAGCACTGGGACGCTCGAAAGGTGGCTTCAGCACGAAGATTCATCTGCAAGCCGAGGGGATGGGTAAGCCCATGCAATTTGTGCTCACACACGGACAGACGAGTGATGTCAAAGGGTTTGAACCCCTCAATGCCAAGGTCAAGGTCAAGCGGTTAGGGCAGGGCAGACCGAAGCAACGTCCTCGCTACTTGCTGGGCGATAAAGTCTACGATGCTGAGGCGATGCGTCCCACCTTGCGTCGTCAACACATTACCCCTGTCATTCCTAAGCGTAAAAACGCTAAGCACAAACCGCGATTCAATCGCGGACTGTATCGAGAATGCAACCGGATTGAGCAACTGATCAACCGACTCAAACAGTCTCGTCGCAGTGCCACTCGTTACGAAAAACGAGCCGAGAACTATCTCGCTATGCTGACCATTGCTGCCGTTATGATTTGGCTGAAATGACGCTTCACACTACATCTGAACTTTGCAGATACGCCCTAGCCTGGTCATGCAGCAAGAGACAAAGATTAAATCTGTTTCTTCCGAACTTACAGAGTTTGAAAATTCGGAACTTCCATGTTACTTAACGTTCGAGCGCAAAGAGGCGCGACTGTAGGGCGATCAGATCGATCAGCTAACTGACTTGAGGCGAAGGCTGAATCGGCAAAAGAAAGTCTCCCGTGAACCTCAACAGAGTGGAGGCGAGAAAGCAGAGCGAATCACAGAAAACACGTTGATGCGAGTGGCTGTGATTTACTATTAAGCCAGTTGGATGGGCTTAAAGGACTAACGGAAGAGGAGCTACGAGTATCTCTCGGTCTGTGATTCATGTGATCGCACGATCGAACCGCTTGCTGACTTCTCTGAAACCATCAGCTAAATTAAGGTGCTACAAAAGACATCGATCGCAGTATGTAACATTAATTGTGGATCAGGACGGTTATGAATGGCAGCGTTAGAGAACATCAAGGCAGGGACATTAATTAAGGGCTTGATGCCTGATGGCATCGCTAAAATCGTCAACGTCGAGTGGTATGGCGATCAAGCGATAAAAGTTGTCTTTGAAAACGCAGATGGCGCAGTCAAGGGTCAGCTTCTCTACCGGACTGATGAACCTAAGCTAGAAGTAGTGACTCAGGGACGACCTTGGGCTTTTGATGCCGATGGTTCTTTGTTTCGTCTTGTGTCAGAAGCCTACCGCATTCGTTTAGCATATCTATTTGACCCCTACTTAGCCATTCATACTTCTCTCGTCGAGCCGCTACCGCACCAAATTACTGCGGTTTACGGTGAAATGTTGCCTCGTCAGCCGCTGCGGTTTCTGTTAGCAGACGATCCAGGTGCGGGTAAAACCATTATGGCTGGATTGCTGATCAAGGAATTGATGCTGCGAGGTGATCTGGAGCGATGCTTGATTGTGGCTCCAGGGAGTCTTGTAGAACAATGGCAGGACGAACTTTACAGCAAATTTGGACTGTCTTTTGACATTCTTTCCCGCGACCAAGTGGAAGCTTCTCGATCGGGCAATCCTTTCAATGAAAAGAATCTGCTAATTGCTCGACTCGACATGATGAGCCGGAATAATGACCTCCAAGCCTGTTTTACTGCGTCTCCTGATTGGGATTTGGTGATTTGCGACGAGGCACATAAGATGTCTGCCAGCTACTTTGGCGGAGAGGTGAAATATACCAAGCGCTATAACTTAGGGCGTTTGCTGGGTTCGCACTGTCGTCATTTCTTGCTGATGTCGGCAACGCCCCACAACGGTAAGGAAGCAGACTTTCAGCTATTTATGGGTCTGCTAGATAGCGATCGCTTTGAAGGCAAGTTTCGGGATGGGGTGCATCAAATGGATGTCACTGATTTGATGCGTCGCCTCACCAAAGAAGAGTTGGTGAAATTTGATGGTAAGCCTCTTTTTCCAGAACGATGTGCCTACACGATGACCTACAAGTTGTCTAACCCAGAAGCAACTTTGTATCATGCTGTGACTGCTTACGTGCGCGAAGAAATGAACCGGGCAGAGCGATTTGCCGCAGAAGACCAGAAACGTAAGCTGAATGTGAGTTTTGCGCTACAGATTTTGCAGCGACGGTTAGCCTCTTCTCCTGCGGCGATCTATCAATCTCTGATTAATCGTCGGGAGCGGCTAGAGAATCGTCTCAACAATGAGGAACAAATTTTGCAGCGAGGTCAGACTGCTGCGTTGTCCCAGCCAGAGTTTAGCATCGACATTAATTCGGAGTTGTGGGACGACGATGACAACCCCCAGGAGGAGCTAGAGCGGTTTGAGCAAGAGGTGGTAGACCAAGCGACTGCCTCTCGTACGATCGAGGAATTGGCGATCGAAATTGTGACTCTTCGACGATTGGAAGCTCAAGCCAAGGTGGTCAAGACTTCTGGGACAGATACGAAGTGGATGGAGTTGAACGGGATTTTAGATCATCCGCTGATGCGGGATGCCCAGAGCAACCGACGTAAGTTGATCATTTTCACGGAGTTTCGAGACACGCTGACTTATTTGGCAGAGCGAATTCGGAACCGCTTGGGTAAGCCAGAATCAGTCGTCGTCGTACATGGGGGCGTGAGTCGAGAAGAGCGACGCAAGCTCATTGAAGCCTTCCGGCAGGATAAGAACGTTTTTGTGATGCTGGCAAACGATGCAGTGGGGGAAGGGGTAAACCTGCAACGGGCGCACCTGATGGTTAACTACGATTTGCCCTGGAATCCGAATCGGCTGGAGCAGCGGTTTGGTCGGATTCATCGGATCGGGCAAATGGAGGTTTGTCACCTGTGGAATTTGGTTGCAGATGAGACTCGCGAAGGGGAGGTTTATGCCAAGCTGCTCAAAAAGCTGGAGGCAGAGCGAAAAGCGCTGCCAGGTTTGGTCTATGACATTTTGGGCAAGGTATTTGCTGAAAAAAGCCTTCGAGAACTGCTGATAGAAGCGATTCGGTATGGCGACGATCCAGAGGTCAAACAGCGTTTGGATCGGGTGATCGAGAACGCGATCGACCGCGACCACATTCTTCAACTTTTAGAAGAAAAAGCCTTGGTGAGGGACACGCTGAACGCTTCCAAAGTGGAAGAAGTTCGTGAACAGATGGAACGGGCGCAAGCGCGACGGCTTCAGCCTCACTTTATTCAATCTCTTTTTATTGAGGCGTTTCAGAAGCTGGGAGGACAGATTGCCTCCCGTGAAGCGGGACGATTTGAGATTACACGAGTGCCGGGAGCGATTCGCGATCGCGATCGTCAAATTGGAATTGGAGAAGCGATCCAACCTCGATATGAGCGCATTTGCTTTGAAAAGAGCAAAATTAATCAGTCTCCTGTTGCGGCTTTCGTTTGTCCGGGTCACGCTTTGCTCGATTGCACGATCGATCTGACGTTAGAGAGCTATCGGGATCTGCTCAAGCGTGGGGCAATTTTGGTGGATGATGCCGATGAAGGGCAAGAGATTCGAGCCTTGTTTTATCTAGAACACGCGGTTCAAGATGGGCGGATGCTCTTCGGAAAGACATCGAACGAGTGCTCAAACCCTTCCACCTCTTGCCAAATTTTCCACTGAAACGCGGCTACTTCATGGGCACGGGCATTCTGTCAGCGTTTCAGCTTACAAAGGTATTTACCGTCCTACAATCTCAAGCTAAAAACCTGCAAGATCCGATCGCGCTAGATATTCTGGAAAGCTTTGGTGAGCGGATGAACCAGAGCCAGTTGAGCACTCAACTGATCTACCCTGTGCGGGCAATCTCTAACCGCACGATCGTCGATCTGCAATTACTGCCGCAATCTACCCTTGCCAGAAATATTGAGACATTAGAAGAGGAAATCGAACAGGGGCAGTTGCTCGAATTAAAGCGTTTTTCAGGTGTCGGAAGCTTTACAGACGATAGAAACGAATTTTTCCAGGTCTACCCGCTGCAAATTGTGTTTCACAATATCGGTTGGTATTTAGGCTACGAAATTGCTGAAGGAGAGAACAAAGGACTCCTACAATTTGAACGCTTAGACCGCCTCTTTCGTGGGTATGCTCGGTCGCTCAAGCGTAATCGCAGCGAACAGGAGAAATCTCTTCATCGGCTTCAATCGCTCTATGAGGCTTGTGGTGGACTTTATCTCGGTCGAAACGTGGTTGACCAACGCCAATTTTTGAGCAAAGCCGACCGAGATTCCGTTTGCATGACTGTAGAACTTTGGTTTAACGATTACACCTTTCGGTTTGTCAGCGAAGGAACCCAACGCTTTCCAATCTCACAGATGAAGATGTCCCCCAAGCTCTCAGGACATAGCACACCTAAATATCAAGGCTCACTTTTCAGCTTGGCTCAAACCCCTGATCCTCAACATTCAAATCGGTTCCAAGTCAAATTATAGCCATCGCCACTTTGCTTAGGACATTTTTGGTAGTGTGCTTCGCGTGCTGCCAAAAATGTCCCTGTCCTAACCTATGTGGCGGTAGCTATACCTCGTTGGTCTCTGGAGGATCTTGATCTGCGCCGCTGGATTCTAGGCTTTGGCAGCCAAGTAAAAGTGGTCGCGCCACTAGAGCTAGCAGAGCAAATTCGGACTATTGGCGTGGCGCTCGCACATCTCTATGAATAGTGAAAATTCGTCATTCGCGCCTACGCAATTACTGAATTGATAGGTATCAAATTAGACTGTTAGCAGCCTACCACTTGTTGCTACAAACCCTATGAATTCGATTGCGCTGCACCACCTACCGAAGTATCAAGCTCAATGTGATTGGTATGAAGGACGACAGTACTACTCGATTCAAGGGCAATTTTACACTGGCATCACTACGATTTTGTCAGCAACTCGTTCTGAAGAAGATAAGCAAGGATTCAAAGACTGGGAGACAAAGGTAGGGGCTGGTGAGGCACAGCGTATCAGACGCGAATCGGCTCGGCGTGGACGGATACTGCACCAACAAATTGAGGGGCACTTGAATGGGATAAGCCAGCAACCCCTTGAGCAGGATGCGGAACAACAGAAATACTGGCAATCCGTTCAACCCGTGCTTGAGCAGGTTCAAAGTGTCCATTTGGTTGAAGGAGCGGTTTGGCACCCATCTGGCTTTGCGGGTGTCACTGATGCTTTGATCTACTATGAGGGGCAGCTTTGCGTTTGTGACTGGAAAACCTCTACTAAGCCTAAGAAGTGGGACTGGATTCAGGATTACTGCCTCCAAGTTGCAGCCTATACTGCTGCCATAAACCGGGTTTATCAGAGCGAAGGGGTTAGGGTTGCCCAAGCAATGATTGCGATCATCCTTCCTAGCACAGAAGCACAAGTGTTTCGGATCGAACAGGAAGCACTGATGGAGTACTGGCAGGCGTTTAAGCAGCGGTTAGAACAGTTTAAGGCGATGTAGTAGCGTTTAGATGGGTTAGGACATTGCGATCATCCGTGCCACTGATAAGAAAGAATTCGTCATTCGCATCAAGGTAGTTTCTAAAAAGCTAAGTCGCCGATTACACTGTGGGCAACTCATAGCGTTGACGACCAAGACAACTTTGCCCTTCAAAATAGTACAAGCACTCATATCGCTAGGCTGTGCTACCATCTGCTACCGCAAAGGGGTGAAGCCTTCTGTTTTCTCGGTTGGATAAAGCTTTCAGTATTGTCTAAATACTTATACCAAATTCACACTCAGTAGGGACTCTTCCGATGTCTTCAACACTCACTTGCCCATTTTGCAGCACTGAAACCTCATCCGAATACAACTTTTGTATCTTCTGCAACCAGCAAACAAGGTGCCTTAACCCTGAGTGCGGCAAACATCTAGTTCCAGGTAAGTCGTTTTGCTTTACCTGTAGTCAGCCGATCTCCAAAACATCTACCCTTCAGACGCAACAAAATAAATACGTTCGTGATGTTGAGCAAACAGGCAAGAACTATAAGGAACATACTGAATTTACCTTTTCTGATCACGCTGTTAGTGCAATACTTCGGACAGTTTTAGGCGGCGATAGTGCCGTAATCGCAAAGGGTTGAGTAGTTGGGATGGGATTTAATCAAGCTTGGCTCCAAGTCTAAGGTGGCAATAAATCGTTCAAGTAGGTGTTGATTGAGGGCACGACGCTTAACGCTTGCCATTGAGAATACAAATGGGTCTTGACCGGTGTGCTGGGGATGCGCGTCGAACTTCGCTAGATTGAGGGCGGTAAAACTGGCATTGAAATGAAAGTCCAACTTCAAGAGGTCACGGGCTTGACAATCACTCAGACCCGTAAACTGCTTGGCATCGCGGAAGAGAAATTCAATCCCGAAGCGCAATTTATAGAACTGAATAATCTGCTTGGGGGCTTGCTCAACATCGGTACTGAACAGCAGGCAGGTGCGGACTCGGTTCGGAACGCGACGGTCAACTAGGTAGGCGACTCGAATCTCCCGCTTCAAGGAGACGTGCCACAATCGGGCAGTGTAGAGGTCAACCTGGGGTTGCACGGTTTCCACAAAGGTGAAGCGACTGAGGTCTGTCAGGTCAACTTTGCCGTCGTACTTGCGCGGTCTGCCTCGTTGCTTCTGCACCCCCGTATAGAGATGGCGCAGATTCGCGTCACACCGCAGTTTGCTGATGATAGCCAACTTCAATCGCGTGGCACCCGTCACAAACCGCTCTTTCGCATAGGCTCCATCGACCGCTAAATACTGCACCGTTGGCGGAAGTTGAGGGCGTACCAGGGTGAGATGACCGAGATACTGATCCATCCGACTCACGCCCGCCATCTCCGATTGAGCGAAGGTTTGCTGGGCGTGGAGCGCATAGCTCATCTCCGTTTCGACATCTACCACTCCCACCAACGACACCTCTAATCCTCGCTCCACACGACTATTGCAGCCATTCCAGAAGCGGTCTAGCCCAAACGTCGCTTTGCCGCTTTTCCGAATGAACGAGCAATCCATTACTGCAAGTTGCTGATGCCCCGGTTCGGCTGCCGCTTGAATCAGGGTTGCATTCAATTTCGCAAAGTCGACCTCTTCAATAAACTGCCGTCGATACGTCTTCTCATTCAATTCACTGTATCGACTCAAATTCGTGAAGTTCACTTTGCCACACACCACCAGAATCGTCGAGAATAAAGTGACTAAAAACTTCGATTGCGGTTTGCGAAATTTCCCACTTTTGACAGTAAGGTCTGTACAATTTCTTCCATGTGGCTATCCATCCGGTGCGCTTTGTTTCTAATCTGCACCCTAGCTGATGGATAGCTTTTCTGTCCACGTCTGACCGCAAAAACTGTCCGAACTATTGTTAGTGAAATAGCACCGTTTATTGCAGGGCAAATAATATCACGACCCCAAAGACTTTCTTCTCCTGGAACTCTCAATCAATCAGTGCCGCTACAACAACCAATTGTTAGCCTAAATGATGTACTACCAGAAGCGGAAGTACCACAACTACCAGAAGCGATCGAGCGTCAGCCGCTTGATTCACATCAAGCAGGAGCAGCAAAATACTTTGAGCGCGATAGTGAGCATCTCGTAGCTACAGTCAAGGACTTCAAGGGATCAACATGGGCAGAACAGCAGAAGCGATTTATCCTGCTATACGCTTCAGCCTACCATCGTTTTTTTGGTCAGCCAGTTCCCGATAAAGAGCATTTCAAAAAGGCTGCTGAACGAGCAAGCATTCTCGATTCCAGCAACTTCACTAGGTATTTGGGAGAGGCTATACGAACTTACTTGAATGAAATTGGAGGCGGATTCAAGCTCAATCAAGATGGTGAGAAGGAGGTGAAGATTATTCTTGCTCGAATCGAGAATGACAACGTTTCGGCAGGAACTAAGTATTGGGAACGAAATACAACTTCAAACACAAAAAGGCATCGTGTGAGCAAGGAGGATAAACTCAGGCTAGAAGAATGGGCAAAAGAAGAAGTTGATTTGGGTTCTCTAAAAGTTCGTGATATCAAATCAGCGAGAGACTATGCCCTAGTATCTCTTTGGCTTCTGACAATTAAACTAAGGAAGGCTAATGCTATCCGATGGAACGATGCCTACTACTACTTCAAGGAGAAATTCACAACAATTTCAGTAGAAGCAATATCGTTTAGTCGAGCGATTTCAAAGCCTATAAATGAAAAGTATTTTCGGAAGACTGGAGACTTATATTTTCTATCCTCAGAGGGTCATCAAAAAGTTGAAGGCTGGCTAGCTGGAAAACCGATCGATTCTTCAGATGGGTTTGAAGAAGATGGAGGTAACTAAAGATGGGCGTGGCAAGAGGTCAGGTCATTGCAGCTTTATCACCACCATTACCTGCTGAAATCGTAACGAATTTACTTAATGAGTATTTGGATATTAAGCAAAATCTAGCGTTCCGAAAGTTTCGACCTAGTGAGCTAAATGGGGGACGTTTTGCCGAGTGTGTTCTTCGCCTTGTACAGCACTTAGATAACCCACCATATACGCCTTTTGGTACATCATTAGGTGACAGCAATAAGATTATCCGGCATGTTGAGAATAATACAGCATTGCACGAGTCGATAAGGATCTTTATTCCTCGTCTCGCCCGAATACTACTTGATGTGCGAAATCGGAGAGATGTTGCTCATATTGGAGGTGATGTCAGTCCGAATTGCCCTGATTCCCTGCTAACAACTCATAGCGCAGACTGGATTTTGACCGAAATCCTGCGCCTTTACTACAACTGCCCTATCGATACAGCTAAGAAAATCGCTGACAGCATCAACGAAGTTACAGTTCCGATCATTGCTGATGTCGATGGATTTATTCGGGTCCAAAACACCAAGTTAGACTTCCGCAGTCGAACATTAGCGATCTTGTACTCCAAAAATCCTGGCAAGGTCAAAGATGCTGCGCTAGTTAAGTGGACTAGATATTCCAACCCCTCGACTTTCAAGAAAGACATCCTGTGCAGGCTTGACGCAGAAGCCCTCATCCACTACGAAGAAGGCTTATGCTCCCTTCTCCCTAAAGGAATTCTGTATGTAGAAAGAAATATACCAATGGAACTTCTTGCCTGATCGAGTAGAATCACTCAAGAGCCTATATATCGAGCTGGTAGCCCTATTTGTTAAAGGATGGAGAATAATTGCCATTTTTAGAGGTCTTGCCAGGTAAGGCTTCCAGAATCAGGCTTTTTCTCTGACCTTTACGAAAACTCACTATCATCGAGCTTTATTGATTCTCAGATGCTTCTTCCTCAATAACTTCACACATTTCTTGCATTTCTTGTTCCTATGTAAATATAAAAGTCCTGCAAAGGATGTGGGGTATAGTAAGAGTAAATTTTGGGAACTCTTTGTTTAGAGGATCCATGTTAGCTTTTCACAAAGCACATTACTGATCAAAATTCTATCGAGTTATGAGTAAACTCAAAGATTTCTCTATTGCTACTGCCAGGATGATGCCCGTGATCATTCTGGCAGATATCAGTGGCAGCATGACAACCTATGGAAAACTGGCAGCCCTAAATCGGGCGATCGCTGAAATGATCACGATTTTTGCAGATGAGCAAGATGCACAGGCAGATATTCATGTGGCGGTTGTTACATTTGGCGGGGATGGCGCTAACCTCCACCAGTCACTGCAACCAGCTTCTCAAATTCAGTGGACAGACATGGAGGCGAAGGGACCAACCCCAATGGGTGCAGCGTTTGAACTGGTAACTCAGCTTGTGGAGGACAAAACGATTATTCCCAGCCGATCTTACTATCCCAATCTGGTTCTTATCTCTGATGGGCAACCTACTGACGAACGGGGACGCATTTCCGATAACTGGCAAGAACCCCTGCAACAGCTATTAAATTCTGAGCGAGCTTCTAAGGCTCTGCGTTTTGCAATGGGCATTGGTCCTGATGCAGACGAAGCAACCCTCAAAGCATTTCTCGTAGGTCAACATCCCGAAATTTCAGTTTTTAGGGCAGATGAAACCGGAATTCAAAAATTCTTCCGTTGGGTTACGGTGACAGTTACCAGCCGATCTAGAAGTGTTAACCCGAATAGCATTCCTCCGATCGATTTTGACAACCTGGATGACCTCTTGGAGTTCTGATGTTAAGCCCATCGCAGTCACGTTTAGCATGGTTTGGAGCATCGGTTCGTGGACGATTGCACGTTCAACAGAGCCGTCCCAATGAGGATGCATGGCTGGGAATGTCTGGGGCATTCGGCACAGCCATTGTTATCAGTGACGGGATGGGGTCAAAACCGAATGCTCGAATAGGGGCACAAATGGCTTGCCGAGCAGTCAGGGATGCTTTGAAGCCCTGGGCAAAATCTGAGAACGCACCTTCTGCAACTCTGCTCCGTTTGGTTCACCTTTTCTGGGAGTTGCGTATCTTACCTCATAAGGAAGAGGACAGTGCAGCAACCTGCCTTTTTGCCGCCGTAGTGCCCTCAGGTGAATTAATGATCGCTCAACTAGGGGATGGTATTGCGGCAATTCGGCATACTGATGGCAGTCTGGAAATTCTGCAAGGTGAGCGCCAGGGTTTTACTAACCAGACCACTGGACTTGGCATTGCTAAAACAACGAAGAATTGGACGGTAATTACGAAACCAGCCCTGTCACTCAATGCTGCGGTGTTACTAGCAACAGATGGGATTGCCGATGATTTGGTAGACGATCGCGTTGGAGACTTTATCCATACCCTCGTTACTGAGTTTGGGTCAATGCCTCCCTCAGATCGTCGATATGCTTTACATCGGGAGCTACGAAATTGGGCGACTCCCAAGCACTTGGACGACAAAACCCTCGCAGTGCTCTGGCACAAACAAGCAGAGAATGAATACAAATGAATCTTGAAGGCAAACGGATTACTGATGAACGTGGGCAAACCTACGAGCTTGAGCGAGAATTGGGCAGGGGTGGACAGGGAGCAGTATACGTAGCAAAGGGCGGAAGACGAGCGATCAAAATACTATTCAATCGCTCCAGCGGTCGGCGTGAGTTACTCCGAGGACAATTACAAAATATCCGTCGAATGCATGAGCTACAGGGCTTAGCGATAGCCTATCCCTTGGAGATGCTCCACCCCCCCCATTTGGGATATGTAATGGAACTTATTACTGGCATGGTTCCCATATCACGGCTGATTTATCCTCCGCGTGATACAGGCTCTTTAGCAGAGTGGTACCTGAACAGTGGAGGCTTACATCGTCGCCTGGTTTTACTTGCACGTTGTGCTGAAGTTCTCGCTCAACTCCATAGCAAAGGATTAGTTTACAGTGATCCGTCACCCAACAATATCTTTGTCTCTGCCGATTTAGGTGCTTACGAAATTCGTTTAATTGATGCAGATAACCTTCATTACGAAAGCTCCTCATCCACTCGAAGTTTTCATACACCTGGTTATGGTGCGCCGGAATTAGTCCTAGGAAAATCTGGGGTTAATACTTTAACGGATGCTCATGCCTTTGCAGTAATAGCCTTTCAGACTCTCTGCCTGATCCATCCTCTAATGGGAGACTTAGTTGTGGATGGGGAACCAGAGTTAGAAGAAAAGGCACTAGAGGGTTCTCTGCCTTGGGTCGATGAACCAGACGACCAAAGCAATGCTACGCTTCACGGCTTTCCGAGAGACATTGTGTTGTCTCCCAATCTGAAGAAACTATGTCAGCGTTGCTTTAGTGAAGGGTTGCGAGAACCAATAAAACGACCAGGAATTAGCCAATGGGTTGAGAATTTATATTCAGCAGCCGATTTTACTGTAGAGTGCCCTGATTGCCGCAGCACCTACTACGCCAATCAAAGATTCTGTTCCTGGTGTGGCTACCCGCGTCCGGCACAGGTTCAACTGCTCATCAAACGCTGGGAACCACTGTCAGATTCCAAAGAGTGCCAAAGATTTCTATCAAACCAAAAGATTTTGGCGGCTCTGGTATTGACTGAAAATCAATCATTGATTCTGACCGATCGAATAATTAATGGCAGAAATGCACTAGGTCGCCAAGCCCCTGGGATTGAACTTCAACTTGAGGGAAGCAACATTTGGGTTAGCAGTCTGAACAGTCAATGCTTCTGGTTGTCATGTTTCGATGGGAGGGAGCAAACAACTGTAGAAGTACAGAATCAACGGCAACGAGTTCCAGCCAATGATCCACACCGTACTTGGCTACTACATTTCGCTCCTGTTGATCGCTCACACCGTCTTGCAACCTTCAGGTTCGTCTCCGGAGGAAAACCATCATGAGAGTTAGTGATATTCAAAGCGGACGTATTTATACTATTGAAATTGAGCGGAGCGATCGCACCTCATTCGATGGGGAGGAACTCCTGTCTATCAAGAACGAGGTTCTTCTTCAAAGAGACGAGATCAGCAATGAAATTCTTCTCTGCCATAGCGAAGATGCCTGGAGTATTCACGGTAAAGATCAGCAAAATCACACTCAGCTAGAAAGCATTCTCGAACGTAATCTACCAACTCTATGTTGGGTATTAGAAACTCGTCCAAAAGGACAAACTCCCAATCAACTCTCTATTCAGGTACATGAGTTTCCAGGCAGGCTTTACATTTCAAATGAGATGCAGTTTGGTATCGATGAAAAAGTAATTGAAGACATTAGGAAACGGCATCTAAGAATTTCAGATCCAGTTAAAAAAATCATTGAGTGGCTAACCCGTGAACTGATTTTGCCCTCAGCCCGTACATGCGGAAAAGCACGCATCCTAATGAGAACTAGTGCAAATTACCAGAGTGGGTTAGAAAGTGCATTTCAGCTATGCGGAAATAGAATTACAGTTGATTTGTGCCGCACAGAGGATAATCGCCTGCGAGTTGAGCGAGTTACGAAATCTCGTACACCTAAAGATCCCAGTGAGCAGCGTCCTTTAATTCTAGTAGAGTCACTGATGTCCTTTTGTGATATGTCGATTGCTGGGACATTGCGAGGTAGCATTCGTACTGAACTAGACGTACTGGCTAAAAATGCAGATACGTATTTGTCCTTGTGGCGAGAGTATAACGAACTTGAGCAAAAAGCAATTCTTCAACGAGCTAATGAGTTTGGCTGGATTACTTATACATCTGGAGAGCAGTTAGCTAATGGTGATTATCGATTTCACCTTGAAAGGCAGACAAATTTGGATGAACGGTTACAGAAATTAAGGGACTTATCTGAATCTTCTTTGGAAGCTAGTGATAGAGAACCTGACTTAAGCAGTTTGGAAACTACCGCCAATAGTCAAGCGCTAGTTTCTGGACAAGTCATTGAAATTGATCCTCAAAACCTGACTCTAGATATCCGTCCATCTAACTTGGATGAATTACCCGCCCGGCTATCACGAGGATTTTTGTTTGTCTCACTTCAAGGCGATCGTACTCGTTTGAAGCGCCGTAAGCGCGCTGAAGAGCTTATCCGAACTGCAACCTGTCCTATGCCTCAGTTAGGGCTAATTCTACAAAATCAAAGAATTCCAATTGCAAATCGTCGTCAGCATAGTTTGCCTACTAAAACAGTTAGTGCAGCTTTTAATGGCTCTCCAACTTCTCGTCAGCAAGAAGCAGTGCGAGTTGCCATCAACACACCCGATATTGCTCTAATTCAGGGACCACCGGGGACGGGAAAAACTAAAATCATCGCTGCAATTCAGTCTGCTCTAGCCGATATCGAGAAAAATAGGAATGGAAATGTTTCCCATCGGTTACTTTTAACTAGCTACCAGCATGATGCAGTTGAGAATGCGGCAGAGCAAACCGTCATATTTGGGCTTCCAGCAGTTCGGGTTGGAGGAAGAGCCAGTCGAAGTGTTGCTCCAGATAATGTCGATCGTTGGCGTAGAGAGCGAATTGAAGCTCTTAAGGCTAAACAAACTAACTGGACAGAATTGCCGGAAACAGCTTTGCTACGTCAGGTACAAAGTTTACTCACAGCTTACATACTGACTCCTGGAAATTTGCAGCAAACAGCACAGTCATTAAAAGAGATTTATGAGCTAACCAAGGGAAGAATTTCTGGAGAACTCAGCGATCGCCTCCTAGAGCAAAGCCGTACCCTTACAATAAGCACTGCAACTCAAAACTCTATTGACGATGGAGGCAGGGAGTTGGCAATACAGGCAGTTCGTTCTCTCCGTGTAGAACCCGTCTCCTTTTCAGATGATGGACCAACTGCTGCATACAAAACTCTACGTCGCCTTAAACCATTAAATCTATTATCAGACAGTGATCTCGAATTATTAGAAACAGCCGCTGACTGGGATAATTCTGAATCTTCTAGTGAACCTCCTTTTCTCCAGGATTTGGCAGTCCTTCAAGTTCGGCTTCTGGAGCAACTAACTCCCGTTGCAGGCGATTCAGCTACCACACCCGTTGCCAATCCTAATGTCGAGGCTTTACTTGAGCAGGTGCGAGAAGCTCTAGCAGAGCAGGTGCGGCAATCTCGAACTGGAGTTGAAGGTGTTCTGGAGGAATACTTAAACGATCTAAAGAATGACCCCATTGGAGTTAGGTATATGCTACGAACCTACACCGTTGTATTGGCAGCTACTTGTCAACAAGCGGTTGGCAAAGAAATGGAATCGACGACTGGGAATACCGACAGTGTCTTTGAAACAGTCATCATTGATGAGGCTGCTAGGGCAAATCCACTCGACCTGTTCATCCCATTAGCGAAGGCTGAACGTCGGATTATTCTAGTTGGTGATCATCGTCAATTGCCTCATATTCTAGAAGAAGATGTTGAACGGCAACTGAGTTCATCGAACCAAACAACTCAGGATGCGTTGAAGAAAAGTTTGTTTGAGAAACTGTTTAAGCAATTACAGGCATGGGAAAAACAGGATGGCATCAAGCGTACTGTAACTTTAGATACTCAATACCGAATGCATCCAATCTTGGGTGACTTTATCAGCCGCACATTCTATGAATACCATGGAGAACCTCCTATCAAAGCAGGAAGATCAGAAGAGGAGTTCTCCCATGATCTCCCTGGTTATCAGGGTAAAGTTGCTGCCTGGATTAATGTTCCCTTAAATTCAGGAAGTGAAACTAGAGGACAGAGTAAGTCTCGTCGTGTAGAAGCCCAGCAGATTGCAAAAGAACTCAAGCGCCTTATCGAACACGACTCTCGTTTAACTTTTGGAGTAATTGCCTTCTATAGAGCACAGGTAACAGAGCTTTGGCAGGAACTTTGTAAGCTTGATTTGGCAGAAGTTACAGATGATGGAACTTTCCAAGTTGCTCCAGCATGGCGAGAAACAACGAATCATGGTGGCAAACTTGTTGAGCGATTAAGAATCGGTACTGTTGATGCATTTCAAGGCAAAGAATTTGATGTTGTCTTTCTTTCTGTGACCCGCAGCAACAATATTCAGACGAGTACTGATCGCCTAGAAACTTACAGACGAAAGTACGGTTTTTTACTTTTAGAAAACCGCCTCTGCGTGGCAATGAGCCGACAACAGCGATTATTAATTGCAGCAGGTGACTTAGAGATGGTTAAGGTAGAAGCTAACAAACCAGAGAGTGAACGTCAGGCAATCCGTGAATTAATTACTTTTTATGAACTCTGCAAAACACCTGCTGGAAAGTTGATTTAGGAGAACTAATATGCCGTTTCGCAAAAACACTTCTATCTTGCACTACAGTCCTCAACCCGCCATCCGTTGGAGTCAGCGGCAATATTTTTTGTATCCAGTTCGGATGTATCGGGTTGTTGCTCCGCGTATCTCATCGCGTAAGGTCAACATCTTAGAGAAAGCAGTTTTAGGAATGTACCGTGCTGGTGTTACAGAAGCTAGTGAAATCAGTCAACACCTTGATATTGGTAAAGATCTAACAGCCCTAATTCTCATGCAACTTACTGATCAACACTACATTGACTTGCGTGGCAAGCTTACTCAAGCCGGGCAGCGAATTCTAGAGGATGAAATTTCCGTCACGCAAGATGCCATTGCCGGATTCATTTTTCAAGATCCGTGGACAGGAGACTTATTTCCACGTTTTGTAGAACGTGAGGAATATGCTGAGGTTCGATTCAATGATTCAGGGTATCCAGAACTGATTCTTGGTACGACGGGTAAGCCAAGTTATCAACGAGCATTTCTTCCAGAGGTCAAAAACACAATTGAACGGCAGCCTTCTCCAACTGAAATTATTGATGCAGTCCGTCAGCATCAAAGAACTTTGAGAAATATCAGTCGTATTAGAACCGATGATGAGGATTGGATTTTTGAAAAGATTCCTGAACTTGATCGCGTCACGTTTATCGATGAAGAGCCAATAGATTTGTGGCTTGCAACCTGCATATATGTACCCGAAGATCTTTCAAGTGCAAATACCTGGAATGTTTGTGATCCGTTTGGCTTAGGTGATAGTCCCTGGTTGCTTCGCAAGCTGGAAAAACATCGCAAGGATAAGACAATTGATGGATTAGAAAACTTTTTGCTCAGGATGCTAGACGAGCAACAGAAACAAAAATTTCAAAACTTCGATGAATGGTCAACTTTGACGAGTCGAAACGCAGAGTTGAGAGTTGAAAGTAAATTAACTTCAGCAATTAGAGGCTGTAACGAGCTATTTGAGTATTTTATTGCCGTTGAACGAGCTTATATTGAAGCTACAGAGTTAACCCAATCAAAAACAGAAAATATTCTTACTAAGTTGGAGGATATTTCGCGGAGTTTACAGAAGGTAGCTGAATGCTTATTCAAAATCATCCGAAACGATTTCCCCACCAAAAACCTTGGAAAACGTTTGCCAGAGAGACAAAAAGAAATTCAGGACACTCTTAACGCTTATGCAGAAAATGCAGGCTTTCATAGCCCACTACCTAACAAACTATTAAACTTTAGCCGGAGTGATATTTCCAGAACAGCAAATGGTGGAAAGAGTTCTCTTCGTTCTTTGATATTAGCTTCACTTTTAGCTACCCCAGATAATGCAGCACATCCGTTGAGATTAGTGGCACAAAAATATCCTGACTTGCTAGTTAAGTTAGATAAGTTGGCAGATATCCGAAATGCTGGTGCCCATGCATCAGGTCAAGACCAAACCTATGAATTAGGTGACATGGAGGAGTATATGGACATCGCATACAGATTTGCTGCTGAAACAATACAACTATCCTACCAACTGTAACTTTTTAACCCTAACCTTTTGACCCCTCGGAGACAATATGGGCAAGCGTAGTAAGAATGGATTTCCTGGAAACCAAAATGAACTTTGGAATAAAAGCTCTGGGGGCACTGGAAAAAGTGGAATTAATGTTCACCAGAAAACATCAAATTCAGGAGAACAGATTCAGTCGAACGAACAGGCTAATGCATTACTACCCCAAGCATTAGAAGGACTTTCACCCGAGCATCTAGAAGCGGTAAGCTCATCTGCTCCAGATAATTTTGACCCAAATGAGCTTTGGAAAAATGCTCAGGTTTTTGCCTTGGCAATCAAGCGATTAGAAAATGAAAATCAGCAACTAGAAAGCCAAAAACAAGAAGTTGAGTCTTTACAAGTTGAATTGAAGGTCAAACAGACTGAATCAGACCACGATAGCCAAAAAATAGCTGAAAGATCTAAACTACTGGACGAAGATCGAGAGCGATTGAATCAGCGACTTGCAGAGATAAGTCAACGAGAGCGCCACCTCCAGGAGAAAGAAGCCAACGCAGCAGCAGGTTTCTTAGCTCAAAATGGCATTGCTTTGTCTCAGTTAGAACAACAGGTCGAACAACTCAGCCAAGGGGTTGCACAGGCGTACAGTAAGAAAGCTGAGATATTAAAACAAGCAGAAGAAGAGGTTGCTCAAAAGTACGCTGAACTTGAGCAAGAGATCTCCGAAATGAGACAAGAATTTGAACGAGATAAGCAAAAATCCCTACTGGAGTATAAACAGTTGCGGAGAGAACAGAGCCGATTGGAAGCGGATCAAGAGCTATTGAACGAAGATCGTCAAGCTTTTGAAGAAAAAGTTGTTCAGCGAGCAGCCATAAAAATTGCAGAATTAGAAACTCAGATAACTCTACGAGAAGAATTATACAAAGGGGCGGAGCAGAGAGAAAAACGACTGGCGATTAAGTACGCCAAGATTATTGATGCTAATCGGCTTTTTGGCAACCGAACACCTGATGAAATTTTGGTAGAAATTGAGGAATTACGCCAACAAAACCTTGAACTGGAGCAGAAATTGGCTGAACGCCCAACGGAGGCTGCTGCAAGACGGTTGGAAGATTTAGAGGCTCAGCAAGAACAGTGGGACGCAGAGCGTTTTCGGCTGAACACTAAGGTACAAGAGTTAGAGCGTTCAGCAGCAACCAATCGCATTGCAGTTCTTAATTTAGAAACGTTGCGAGATGAAAAAGAAGCTCTCGAAGCAAGTAACAATAGGCTTCGAGCAGCACTACAGGATCTTAGGAAAGAGGTTGATGATGGGATTTCTCAATCTAAAGAGCGTAGTCCTTTTGAGAAATGCCTCCAAATGGACAAGGATGAGAAGCTACAACTCACTCTTGTACTTGCACAGGAGGCAATTGACCTCAAGCAATTTGCTGAAGACCTTCGCTTTCGTGCTGCACTTTCCCAGACCGAGAAGCGGCTTTACTACTCAGAACAGGACATTAGAGCGTTCTTGGGCGGGATTGCGATGAGTAAACTCCACATTCTGCAAGGAATCAGTGGTACAGGCAAAACTAGCCTTCCTGTTGCTTTTGCTCGTGCAATAGGGCAAAGAGGTCGTGCTAACTATAAATTGATTGAAGTGCAAGCGGGATGGCGCGATCGCCAAGACCTACTTGGTTACTACAACTCCTTTGAAGGCAAATATTATGAAACTGAGTTTTTAACAGCCTTGTATGAAGCTCAGTGCCCTGAATTTCAGGATCAAATATACATCATCATTTTAGACGAAATGAACCTGTCACGTCCCGAGCAGTACTTTGCAGATTTTCTGTCTAAGTTAGAGCAGGATGTACCAACACTTAGATTAAATACTGATTTAGATCGTCCCTCACCCAAATTTTTCCGGGGAAATGACACGTTAGTTATTCCGCCAAACGTTTGGTTTGTTGGAACCGCCAATCAGGACGAAACTACTCTAGAGTTTGCAGACAAAACCTATGATCGCGCCCATGTGATGGAACTAGCACGTAGTCAAGAAAGTTTTGACATTCCTAAATTTCCAGCAAGGCATCCGATTTCCTATCAGGCACTAACGGCTGCTTTTAAGGAAGCTCAAAAGCAATACAATAGTGGAGCAACTAAAGCATTTAGGTTTCTGAATGATAGTCTGTACGATCTACTTGAACGGAAATTCAAGATTGGCTGGGGTAATCGACTAGAACGGCAGATGTGCCATTATATTCCTGTTGTTCTCGCAGCGGGAGGCTCCTTAACTGAAGCGACTGATCATATTTTGGCAACAAAAATATTGCGAAAAATACGCGATCGCCATGATACTCAACCAGCAGACTTAAAAGAACTTCAGAACGCAATTAAGGATTACTGGTCTGAGCTAGATGCAAACGAGCCAGTTAAGTCTCTAAAGATTCTTGAATTAGAATTGCAGCGACTTGAGAGAGGTGTATACTAACTATGCAGTTCTATAACCGCTTGACTGGTCAAATTCACAAGGAAATTCCTACCCATTTGCTGATGGGTCAATGGCAGATTCTTATTGAAGCTACTGAGACAGAAACCACTACAGTCAATGGCGTTCCTATTTCTTCAGAGCCTAGACTCTACATTTTCCCTGATGCCGCGAAACGCTTCATAGGACAGTCAGGAAATGGTACTAGAAGGGAGGTGTTTTTCCCGAATTGGCAGATTCTTTCTGACCTTCTGTTAGAGAGCCTTCAACACTTCGACAAGAAGCTGCAAAAGCTACCAGGTCAAAGTAATAGTTGGGGGAGTTGGGTCAATGTATTGCCTCTAGTGCATGATATTGAGAAAAATATTTGCCCCCAACCATTAGAGGAACTCCTAGAGAAGTACCTTGGACACCTTGAAGAGATCTGCCATCACCCTAGAACTCACCTCAAGATGGAGACTGATCGATTACCTATTTCTCGTGCTCAACGGATCTCGTCACATGCTACAGAATTTTTGGCAGCACATACGGAAGACTGGGAAAAACGCACTTTTCGCAATATCCGTCCCAAGAGAGTTTTGTGTTTGATTCGAGAAGATTTATTGGATATTTATGAGAATAGAGTCTCTGCGCGACTAATCGACCATTTACTAGAGTATCTTCAATGGCGAATTAACGAAGTACAGGTCCTGAAAAGGGAATTACAGCAAGCAGATGACTTCTCACAGGATATCTACCAGACTTATTGGAGAAACAGAAATCGAATTTGTAGCCTGTGGGGTGAACAATTTCAAGCCGGAACTGCCTTAAAAACAGCAGAAGAGACACTCAAATTATTACAGCGATTACAATATAAGCTGCGAGGTCTGTTGGATACCGAGCTATATCTTGCCATCCCTCGGCAGGCAAGCATTGGTAATACGCTCAAGCGAACTAACATTTTGATAAATGATCAGCATTATCGCTATGTCGATCGATTGTGGCATGCTTGGACTCTGTGGAAGCGTGGGCATACACAATCACCCCAAGAGCTTATTGAAGGCTATCAGAAGAGCTTTAGGGGATTTGAAGCTTTCTGCCTTCTTCTCGTTAGCCGAGCTTTAACAGGCAACAAAACAGCAAATGATCGAGGACTAGGATTTGAGTTTGATAACCTGCTCAATTTGGAGTCAGAAATTCCAAATAAATTCAATAGTATAAGAGGCAGCATCACTTTAGAACAGCGGTCTGATGGAGTGATTCTATTGAAAGCGAATGGAATTCAAAGCTTAAAACTGATTCCATTAATGCTACCCTTGACCGCTACTGGTGATGTCAATACCATCAATACAGCCTATGAAAAGATTAGTGTAATTTGTTCTAATGATATGAACGCTATCTCAGTAATCCTATATGTAGGAACTGGAGAAGAGCGACAAGCATTACCCGAACTGCTTAGGCAGAAGGTTAGCGGTCTTGAGAACAGTGATGACATTACAGGAGGAAAACTAGCTTTAATACCTGTTAGCCCACTAGATATTTTCAGTGTTGAACGTATTGCCTGCGCTATTCAGTGGTGGTTCTATACCCAATATTGCCAAATCTATCCCTTTATAGTCCAGGACAGGATACCTGAAACCTTGTTGCGTGAAAATTTGTGGCTGCAACAGAATGACAAGCAGATTAAGCTACACCGTCCACCTCAATGCGAGGAGCAGAATATTTTTAATAAAAACCTCTCAATATTAATTAGACAGACTGAATCTCGTGGATCACAAGCTAAAGGAGAACTGGATGAATTGAAAAGACTTAGCCATTTTTCCTGTGAGGCGAAGAAGCGTTTCAAACCGTTATTAGCTTGTCCAACCTGCCATCAGGAAACCAAGAACTTTGAGAGTTTGGATAGACAATGCTTTCGCTGCTACTGTCAAGACAACAAAGATTGTGGAACTGAGTGGGGAGTACGGATATGTAATCAGTGTAATCAACGTTATCCATACGTTCAACTTTCCAACTTAGACATCAATGGTTTGTCTCATGAGGTACAAACAGGGTTAATTGAACGCGTATTTGGTAGAAATGTATTAGCATCTCCTTGTGTAAACAATAGAAAGGTGAGTAGTTTTGTTTGCCCTAACTGTGGAGCATGTAGCTGATACTTAATCTAGCTTTAGCTCGCAATCCTTGCTGAAAGCGGACCTTGTCATGAAGACTGGATTAAAGCCAAACATCGGTGAGCGCATTCTCCAAGAGGTAATTTATCTGTGATGAACCAAAGGCTCTAGGATGCTACTACCGTCCAATCAGTAAGTCCGTGATGCTAGATCCCACAAAACCCGTTGGAGACTGTTCTCCCCAAGAGTTGGTTGCGGCGCTCATGCTCAAAGCCGCCTTTAACCAATTCGACCCCAAACAAGTTTTGTCCGACCTCTACGCTCATCAAGAGTGGTGGAAAAGCTTCGTCATGGGTCTACCGCTACCAGAAGATGCTGAAGCTCCTCTAGACAGAGTACTGCTCGCACTTCGAGATTTAGGCTACCGATGGAAAGTAGATACCCTCTACGTCTTGACTCGTGACGATAAATACGCCTTACCCTTACTTGACTTAGGTAAGGATTGGCAATGTGATCGGACAGAAGTCATCGATCTGACTCGCACTGGACAGCTACTGGGAAGACATCCCGCACCACCGCCCATTGTGGTCTACTGGTGGGACTAAAAGGAGGAGTTAAAAAGCAATCGCAGATTGAGGGTATTAAATTAGTTAGGAAAGCTTATCGCACATGGGGTTACTTTAGTCGTTCGTGCGTCTTCATCAAGTTTTTGCAATGCACTCGTTCTCTGAACCAGGGAGCGATCGTCCAATCTCGCTCTTCAAATGTCCAGCCTGTAAAGTTTGAATACGAGACTCAAGTTTGCCTGAGCCGTTCCTTTAATGTTGGGCATATCCGCTGCTCCTAGAAAATCACCCATACGGGTACTAGCGCATCGATCAGATTAGTTAGAAAGTTAAGCGTATCCGGTTCCTGAAAAGACAGCCCCATCTTTTTGTAGAGGTAGACCATGCTTGATCGCTCCACTCAAGCTGACAGTCAACCAGCTATAGAAGCTGACAAAAACTATTTTGCTCCACCTCCTACTGCGTCACTGCCCAAGGGAGGTGGAGCCATTAAAGGGATAGGGGAGAAGTTTGCTGTTAATCCGGTGACGGGTACTGGTTCGATGAGTGTGCCAATTGCCACTAGCCCTGGTCGTTCTGGATTCGGACCGCAACTTTCTCTCTCCTATGATTCTGGTGCAGGTAACGGGATATTTGGGTTGGGCTGGAATCTTTCGTTGCCATCCATTACTTGCAAGACAGACAAAGGGTTGCCGCGCTACTGGAATGAAGAGGCGGATGTTTTCATTCTTTCAGGTGCAGAAGATTTAGTGCCGATCTTGATTCAGAACAATCAGGGAAAATGGGAACCTGAAAAACTAGACCCACATACGGTTGAGGGTAAGACTTACAGTATTCAACGTTATCGACCTCGAATTGAGGGATTATTTGCGCGTATCGAACGTTGGACGAACCAAGCTGACTCGACGGAAACATTTTGGCGATCGCTCTCGAAAGACAACATCACAACACTGTACGGCAAGACAGAAAATAGCCGTATTGCTGATCCCAACGATTTAAGCCGCGTTTTTAGCTGGCTGATTTGCGAAAGCTATGACGATAAGGGCAATGGAATTCGTTACCAGTATAAGCCTGAGAACTCTGACGGAACCAGCGCTGATCAGGCTCATGAGCAGAATCGAACCTTTAAGAGTCGAGCTACTAACCGTTATCTCAAGCACATCTATTATGGGAATCAAGTTTCTCGGTTGGTGAAGCCGAATTTAACAGACGAAGATTGGCTGTTTGAGGTGGTGTTTGACTATGGGGAACACGATCTGACCCATCCTAAACCCAATGATTCGGGAATTTGGACGGCTCGGAATGATCCGTTTTCTTCCTACCGATCGGGGTTTGAAGTACGCACTTATCGCCTATGCCAGAGGGTGTTGATGTTCCATCATTTCCCTGGTGAAAAAGAAGCTGATGGGATTGAAGTTGGGAAGAACTGTTTGGTGCGATCGACGGACTTTAACTATTCCTACGAACAAAATCCAATCGATGTTCGCAATCCCATTTATTCGTTTCTGCTTTCCGCAACGCAGACAGGCTACAAGCGGAAGCCAGCAGGGGGCTATATCCAGAAATCGCTGCCACCGTTGGAGTTTACCTACAGTGAAGCCAAGATTGATGAAACGGTGCGGGAGGTTGACCCCGCCAGTTTAGAAAATCTGCCCCAAGGATTGGATGGCACGCGCTATCAGTGGGTGGATCTGGATGGGGAAGGACTGTCGGGAATCTTGACGGAGCAGGGAAATGGCTGGTTTTACAAACGCAATCTCAGCCCGATTAATGCTGGACCCAAGGGCTCGAATCATATTGAGGCCCAGTTTGCCCCGCTTGAACTCGTTGCCAGTAAGCCTGCGAGTGGTTTGGCGAATGGTGCTCAGTTTTTGGATCTGGCGGGGGATGGGCAACCTGATGTGGTAACGTTCAGGGGGGCGGTGCCAGGCTTTTATGAACGGACTCAGGATGAAGGCTGGGAGTCATTTGTTGCCTTTAAGTCACTGCCTGTGGTGGATTGGGATAACCCAAATCTGAAGTTTATCGACCTGAATGGAGATGGGCATAGCGACATTCTGATTAGCGAGGATAACTGCTTTGTCTGGTACCCCTCTCTGGCAGAGGATGGCTTTGCGGCTGCGGAGCGGGTGATTCAGCCTTGGGATGAGGAAAAGGGGCCGCGAATTATCTTTGCTGACAGTACCCAGTCGATTCACCTGGCGGATATGTCGGGAGATGGGCTAACGGACATCGTGCGGATTTGCAATGGGGAGGTGTGTTACTGGCCGAATCTGGGGTACGGGCGATTTGGGGCGAAGGTGACGATGGATGACGCGCCCTGGTTCGATCGCCCTGACATCTTTGACCAGCGGCGCATTCAGTTGGCGGATATTGATGGGTCGGGGACGACGGATATTCTCTACCTGAGCAGTTCTGGGGTACAGGTCTATTTCAATCAATCGGGGAATGGTTGGGCGGCGAAGCGGACGTTGAGCTATTTCCCCGAGATCGACAGTGTGGCCTCCATTACGGCGATCGACCTGCTGGGGAATGGAACCGCCTGCCTGGTGTGGTCTTCGCCTTTGCCAGGTAATGGTCGCCGGGTGATGCGATATATCGACTTGATGGGAGGGCAAAAGCCCCATTTGTTGATTAAGACGGGGAATAATCTGGGGGCGGAAACGGTTGTGCAGTATGCGCCTTCCACCCGGTTCTACTTGCAAGACAAACTCGACGGAAAACCTTGGATTACTAAACTACCGTTTCCCGTCCACTGTGTCGAGAAAGTTACCGTTACTGACAAATGGCGGAAGACCACTTTCTCCAGTATCTATTCCTATCACCACGGCTATTTCGACGGCGTCGAACGGGAGTTTCGCGGATTCGGTCGCGTGGAACAGGTGGACAGTGAGACCTATGGTGAATTCACCAGGGGCAATGCCGACAGCCCTTACATTACTAAAGACAAGATTCTCTACCAGCCGCCGGTTAAGACGGTGACCTGGTATCACACTGGGGCGGCGATCGCTCGCGAACAGATCCTCTCGCAGTTCAAACACGAGTATTTTCCTCGCTGGTTTGAGGATTTGCGTCCGAACGAAGTCAACGTTCTGGGAACTTTCCAGGAGAATGGTTTGCCTGAGCCGGACTTAGAAGCGGAAGCTCTCAGTGCGGAAGAGTGGCGCGAGGCGTTGCGGGCTTGTAAGGGCATGATGCTCCGCCAGGAAGTGTATGAGCTGGATGTGGATGCGCTGGAGCTGGGCGAACACCGTCCGGTGAAATTGTTCTCCACGGCCTATCACAATTGCCACATTCGCCGCTTGCAGGTGAAGGGGCAGAACCAACACGCGGTCTTCCTGGTGGCTGAAAGCGAGGCGATTACTTACCACTATGAGATGGATCTGACACAGGACAAGCTGAATCCAGATCCGCGTATTGCCCACACGCTGAATCTTCAATTCGACGAGTATGCCAATGTCTTGCAATCAGTTTCGGTCGTCTATCCACGTCTCGGCAAGTTTGAGGACGATGCCAACTTAGCCGATGAACTCACTGATACGCTTACCCTTATCAACCAAATCCAGAGAGAAGAAACTCATTTAGCCTACTCCGAAACGCGCTATACGGAGGATTTTGGAAGCAACGTAGCGGACAAGATCGCAGCCCTAGACAACCACCGCTTACGGGTGCCCTGTGAGGTGCTGACCTATGAGCTGACTGGCATTAAACCTAAGTCAGGCTTGTACTTTACCCTCGATGAACTTCGCGGCTACCGGCTGAGTCTGGTACATCAGACTTCGGGTGAGGCCGTACAGGAGATTGACTATCAGCAGCTACCCGATCGCACCACACCGCCCACACCGCCAAAGAAAGAAAAACGCCTGGTCGAACACATACGGATGCTGTTCTTTGCTGAAAACCTGGTCGATCCCTTGCCTTTCGGTGAACACGGTCGGCTGGGCTTACCCTACGAAACCTACAAACTGGCACTGACCGAGGCACTGCTCGATGCCGTATTTAAAGATGCGGTAGGAGACAAGCTTGATGAAACCATTGATGGTGTCACTACTGCCCGCGCCAAGCTTAACGATCCTGCCATTAGTGGCTACCTCAGCGGCACGAAACTTGCTGCTCGAATCACTGGCGTTGATACCACTGGTCAATACTGGATTCGCTCTGGGATTGCTGGCTTTGCCAATGATGCGGCGCAGCACTTCTATTTGCCAGAACGTTACACCGATCCCTTTGATAACGTTACTACGCTGGAATACGACCCGCGCGATCTATTCATCGTGTCCAGTACCGACATGATGAACAACACTACCCGAGTCACAAAATTCGACTTTCGGGTGCTGGCTCCGCGCGAGATTCAGGATATCAACAACAACCTATCTGAGGTGTACTTCGATGTGCTGGGGATGCCTACTCTGATGGCAGTGAAGGGTAAAGGCAATGAAGGCGACAACCTGAGCAGTATCTCTGATGAGTTGGCTAACCCGACAACAGCCCAACTTGCAAACTTTTTCAATCAACCCAACCTCGATCAGGATCAGTCGAGCACCTGGCTAGGCAGTGCAACTGCCCGCCACCTCTATTATTTTGGCGAAACCGAAGAGACGCTTCCTGGTGGTACTACCATCATCCGCTGGGGGCAACATCCTGCCTGTGCCTGCGGCATTGTACGCGAGCAGCATGTGAGCCAACTTGAGCCGAATGCCCATAGTCCGTTGCAAGCGAGTTTCGAGTATTCGGATGGCATGGGCAGTGTGGTGGTGAAGAAGGTGCAGGCGGAACCTGAGACTGCGGGGCAGCCGATCCGCTGGGTTGCTAGTGGCAAGACCATTCTCAACAACAAGGGCAAGCCGGTCAAACAATACGAGCCTTATTTCAGCGCGCCTGCTGTGGGGCATCAGTATGAGGAGCCGAAAGAAGAAGGGGTCACGCCGATTATCTATTACGATGCGGCAGGTCGGACGATACGCACCGAAATGCCCGATGGTAGCTTCAGCCGGGTGGAGTTTTCGCCCTGGTATGTCAAGAGCTACGACCCGAACGATACGGCATTGAATGCCGATCCGACCCAGCGCAGTGATTGGTACAGGCGACGGATGGAGCCGACCCATCCCCGATTTGCAGAGTTTAATACTGCGGAAAACGCTCGCGCGGCAAAAGAGATCGAAGTGCACGCCGATACTCCTGCCCTGACGATTCTCGACAGCCTGGGACGCGATGTGATTGCGATCGCCCACAACCGAGTTAAGGATGCGGCTGGTGTCCTGAAGAACGATCGCTACCTGACTTTTACCAAGCTGGATGCTGAGGGTAAACCGCTGTGGATTCGGGATGCCCGCAAGAATCTGGTGATGCAATATATCAGACTGGCAGTGCCAAGCAACCAAGCTGCTGATCCGGTGGCATATGTGCCCTGTTATGACATCGCCGGGAATCTCCTGTTTCAGCACAGCATGGATGCGGGCGATCGCTGGATGCTCAACGATGCGGCTGGAAAACCGATGTGCGCTTGGGACAATCTCAATCGTGCTTTCCGCACCGATTACGATGCTCTCCACCGCCCGATCGGTTCTTTCGTTAAGGGAGCCGATCGAGCGGATCTAAACCGGATCATCCAATTTGAGAAGGTGATTTACGGTGATACGCCTGGAAATGGCTTGTCCGATACTCCCGCCAACGATCAGACCCGAAAATTAAACCTGCGCGGAAAGCCCTACAAACATTACGACACGGCAGGATTAGTCACCAGTCTGGGGCGCAACCCTGCCACTGGCGCAGAGGAAGCCTTTGATTTTAAGGGCAATCCGCTCCGCAGTACGCGGCAACTGATCGAGAAGTATCAGGAAACGCCCGACTGGTCGCAGAATCCAGCGCTGGAAGGGGAGATATTCAGCAGCAGTACCCGCTACGATGCCCTGAATCGCCCGATTCAAATGGTCGCTCCCCATAGTAATCAAGCGACTACCAAGTTCAACGTCATTCGTCCTGGCTATAACGAAGCCAATCTGCTGGAGCGGGTGGATGTGTGGCTGTCACAAACCGCCGAACCGACGGCGTTGCTGAACCCAACCACCGCGAACCTGAAGGCGGTTACTAACATTGACTACGACGCTAAGGGGCAGCGCCTTCGCATTGAATACAACGAGGCGAACCATCCCGTTATCACCGAATATACCTACGATCGGGAAACGTTTCGCCTGAGCCGACTGCTGAGCACCCGCCCCAAGCATTCCGAAGCCGACAAACGCACGCTGCAAGACCTATCCTACACCTACGATCCGGTGGGCAACATCACTGAGATCCGAGACAAGGCGCAGCAACGGGTGTTCTTCAACAACTCCCTCATCGAACCGAGCAACACCTACAGCTATGATGCGTTGTACCGCCTGGTGCAGGCTGAAGGTCGGGAACATGCGGTGCAAAACAATGTGCAGCGCGATGCCAAAGAATTTGAGACCATCCCCGGCATCCCTTTCCCCAACAGCCCAGAAGCTCTGCAACGGTATACCGAGGCTTATAAATACGACCCGGTGGGCAATATCTTAGAATTCCACCACACTGGCGGAGCAGTAGAACGCTGGATACGCAAATATCAATACGCCCTCGACAGCAACCGACTGCTCGCCACCCGTTTACCAGGGGAAGCCACCAATCTGCCGGACTATGCCGCTGTGCCCGGTTACGGCGGGATATACACCTACGATGACCACGGTAATATGACCGCCATGCCGCACCTGAAGGTGATGGAGTGGGACTTTAAGGATCAATTACACCTCACGCAGCAGCAGGTGGTGAACAACGGCATTGGGGAAAGGACCTACTACGTCTATGACGCGGGTGGACAGCGGGTGCGGAAGGTGACGGAAACGCAGAATGGCACGCTGAAAGACGAGCGGCTTTATCTGGGTGGGTTTGAGGTGTACCGCATGTACAACGGCAACAGGCAGACGGCTGTGCTGGAACGGGAGACGCTGCACGTTATGGATGACAAGCAGCGGATTGCGTTGGTGGAGACGAAGACGATTACTAACCGCGATGATAAATCTCCTGTACAGCTTATTCGGTTTCAATTAGGTAACCACCTTGGCTCGGCAGCGCTGGAATTGGATGACCAGGCGCAGGTGATTTCTTATGAGGAGTATCACCCTTATGGCAGCACGGCTTATCATGCGGCACGCAATCTGACGGAAACGCCGAAGCGGTATCGGTATACGGGGAAGGAGCGGGATGAGGAGACAGGGTTTAGTTATCATGGGGCGCGGTATTATGCGCCTTGGTTGGGGAGGTGGATGAGTTGTGATCCGGCGGGGATGATAGATGGACCGAATCTGTATCGGTATGCACGTAACGCTCCTCTTTCTTACGCTGACATATCGGGTCTAGACCCAGATCCCACAGTGGATGAGCATCGGCAGAAGGACGATGAAAAACTAAAGGCCATCGGTGTTACGCGTCAACAAGTAATTGACTCCGCAACGATGAGCCGTAGTGATTTTGGGAAAAAATATGGCGAGGGCAGCTTCCTTGGACTTGGGCTAAGCTTTCGGTGGAACTTTCCACACGACAAGGTAGAAGCGCTTCCTGTACCTCTTTTAGCTAGAGTTCTACATGGAGTTTTTCCTGAGACAGATACAACTGTTTATTTACATCCCAGCGGAAGAGTCGGAACAAATTCAGACGAGACCGCAACCAAAGCTCGAAATTTCAATCCGGGTACGCCCTTTGGAGGCGTTGCGAGCGTTGCAGCACGAGGAGTTGCTGCTGTAGTAGGGGCATCGCCCGAAAGCACAGAAAAGGCAGCAGGCATAGCAGGTGCGGTAGGCAATGTTGTGAACGCGGGTCTGGCAGCTCGTGGTTCAGCGTCACAGGGAATTGTGCAAACTCCTGGTCGTGCTGTTTACGGCAAACAGAGTACGTATGCAACACCAGAACCAGTACCGCCACCAGCGGCACCAGCGGCACCAGCGGCACCAGCGGCACCAGCGGCACCAGCGGCACCAGCGGCACAATTTAACCCGCCTAAAGCAATTCTGCCTCCTTACGGAGGAAAAACTGGAACGTATGGGGTGCAGAAAACAATTGGACTTCTTCAGGCAGAAGGCATAGAGCCTTTACCTTTAGTAAGTGGGGTTTCTGGACCATCACAAGCAGTTCGTGGTCAGGGGCTTCCGGGTTTTAATGGTAATCAGATTACGCACGTTGAAGGGCATGCTGCTGCCTATATGCGTACCAATAATATTAAGGCTGCGGTACTCGACATCAATCAAGTGCCTTGCGCAGCAGGTAGTGGTGGAGGATGTTCTGGTTTGCTTGAGAGAATGCTTCCTGAAGGTGCAACTTTGAGAGTTCGTGGTCCGGGTGGTTACGACCAGACATTTACAGGGCGTGCAAACAAATGAAACATCAAGAAATAACAATGACAAAATGGAGTTTGGTTTGGTGTGATTGTACCGAAGTATATGAACTCAAAGACCTTAATGTTTCAGCAGTAATCGAATTTATACTTGAACTTCATGGGAAGGAATTGATTCCACGACCAGTAGTAGAGATGTTTTCAGATGAAATTGATAAGCCAAGTATGAGTATTGCCCTAGGAAGATTTGAGTCTGTTGTAACCTTAGAACCATCAATTAACCCGCCATACTATATTAGTTTGGGAGATAATCAGCGTGAGGGGCTAACAGAGCTTTTCTGTCATGGTAATCAAGCGATCGAGTATTACGCTAGAAATTTAGTATCCAGTGCTTCTGCTCTTGAAATACTTAATGAGTTCCTTCATTCTCAAAATCTCTCAAAGACTATCGAATGGGAGCGACTATAGCAGTCAGCGTAACGCACCAAATCCCCAAAAAATAACTAAACAAGGAGAAAATCAGGATTAACAGGATTGGAGAATTTACAGGATTAAGAAATTGAGAGATTAGAGAATTGAAAACTGGAGAATACATCATGCGGATCAGGATTTTCAGGATTTAAGGATTGGCAGGATTAAGAGATTGGAAAATTAGACAATTGAAGAAATGGAGCAATAAATTATGCCAACGAATTCAAAAATTCTGAAAAATCAAATCAGGATTTGCAGAATTTAAGGATTAACAGGATTAAGAAGAAAAATTGGAGAGAAATAACATATGTTGCTAAATTCAAAAATCCTGAAAATCCTCTAATCCTGAAAATCCTGATACTGACAATGATCGGCAACGAACTCACCTACAAGATCATCGGATGCGCTATGAAAGTACACAACAAAATGGGACCTGGTTTTCAAGAAGTCATCTACCAACGCTGCCTCGCCATTGAGCTAGAGCGAGCCGGTCTAACCTTCGTGCGCGAGCAAGAGCAGACCGTCTATTACGACGGCATCGAAGTGGGGACGCGCCGAGCAGATTTTGTCGTCGAGAATCAGGTTGTGGTCGAACTGAAAGCATTGGTGCAGTTGGAGGATGCACATCTGGCACAGGCGAAGAACTATACAGTAGCCTATGGGTTCCCGCTGGGGTTGTTAATCAATTTCGGAGGGAAGAGTTTGGAACATAAGTTGGTATTCAACAACCGTCAGGATCAGGATTCACAGGATTAGAGGATTTGCAGGATTGAGTAGACAGGCATCTATGCAAAATCCTGAAAATTCTAAAATCCTGAAAATCCTGATACAGACAATAAAGAGGGCGATCGCAGTAGGTGTTAATAGGCGATTGAAGGCGATCGCACCTGAATTCCATAAATCATTACCCCACTCTTAAGGATATTCCCAATGCCCCAAACTCTAATTCTTGGTTCCACTGGTCAGGACGTAACCCTACTTCAGTCCACACTGAACGCTCGTCCGCCAACCGATCTACCTTTGCTCCTCGTTGATGGCTCCTTTGGCCCCATCACACTACAACGAGTCAAAGAATTTCAAAGCAATAACGGGTTACTGGTAGATGGTGAAGTTGGACCAATCACCTGGGGCAAACTGCTAGAAAAAATGCCGCCCCAAAAGCAGACCTTTTACACTCAAGGAAGGCACCTCCACGACAGACTGGACAATCAAGTGATCCTGCGGGGAGTGAACAAAATGTCCGTTTTTGATGGAGCCGATCCCACCGGGGCGATTTCCTTCCCAGAAATTCGCAAAACGGGAGCCAACTCCGTCAGAATCGTTTGGAAGATTAGCAATGAAGGGGCTCCTACAGATCTGAACATTCTGGATGCACTGATTACCAACGCCAAACAAAATCATCTTATCCCCTTAATTGAACTGCACGATGCCACTGGCGACTGGAATGGTTTGCACAAATTAGTTAATTATTGGATTCAACCCGCCGTCGTTAACATTATTCAAAAACATCAAGAATATCTATTGGTCAACATCGGTAATGAAGTAGGAGACGACCAAGTTACCGACGCTCAATTTATTGCCGGATATACTACTGCCATTCAATCACTGCGAACTGCTGGAATTCATACGCCCCTAGTTATCGATGCGGCTGACTGGGGCAAAAATCTGGCACTCCTGGATGCTACTGCACCCCTACTGCTCAATGCTGACCCCGACCAAAACTTACTCTTCTCGGTTCACCTGTATTGGCCAATATCCGATGGTGCTGATGCTAACTTTATTCGCTCAAATTTGCAAAATTCAGTCGATCTAGGCTATCCCCTGATTGTAGGCGAGTTCTCTCAATTTGGCGGATTCGCTGGTCAGGGTCAAAGCATCTGTAGCGCCAATGGAGAAATTGACTATAAAACCATCATAGAGGAATGTGACAGGCACGAAATCGGTTGGTATGCCTGGGAATGGGGTCCGGGTAATGACTTTAACGATCCCCTCTGTGCCGTCATGGACATGACTCCCGATCGGCTGTTTGCCAACCTTAAACCGGGATGGGCAGAGAAGGTCGCAGTTTCTAGCCCTTACAGCATTAGGAATACTTCGGTGGCGCCGCCCACCATGTAAGCCTTTTATAAACAATGCTCAACTTCATATTCATAGGATTACAACCATGAAAGCGATCGTCTCTCCTCTCAACCGTAACAGCCAAGGCGCAGAAGTCTCCAACTTACAAGATGGTTTACTGCTGCTGATCCGCAGGCAGATTATTCGCCTATCAGATGAAGAGCGTCGGTTTTATGAAGAGGGGCTACTGCGAGAACAACGAGAGCAAACCTATAACGATATTACTCAAAAACTGGTTGCAATCTTTCAGGAGCAACAGCAGATAAACGCTGGAAATAATCAGGGAAATGTCGACGTACTGACCGCAGAGGCGCTGAATCGGGCGCTAAGAGAACTTGGAGCATTTGATGAACCCATACCACAGCCGCAAAATAGAGTAGTTCGTGGACAGATTATTAGTGCAGGAAGTCCAATTAACGGCATTGTAGTCACCGTTTATGACCGCGACATTGGTGATGTTCGTCAACAACTGGGCAACCCATCCACGACTCAAGACGAAGGGCAGTTTGAAGTCACCTATACTCTCGATCAGTTTGCAGATGGAGATGCTGCTAGCAATGGAAATATCATTGCCGATCTCATTTTTGCCCTGCAAATGGTTGGCGGGCAACCCCTAGAAGAATTTCAGATTTATCGTCTACCCGATGACAAAGACCTGACTCAAGAAACACAAGTTTCCGCAGACGATTTAACCCTCGGCATCGAAGCCCGCAAGGTGGAGGAAGTGCGGATTGTGCTAGAGGGGGCAAATATCCCGCGCGGACCCTCTGAATTTGAACAAATAATGAAAGCCCTTGAACCCGTTCTGCTCCAGAGGAATCCGAAAGATCTTGATGAAGCAAGATTTCGCGATATTACCTTTGTTGCTCGTGAGACAGGGATTGAACAAGAGAAAATTGAGTTCATCGTTGCTGCCTTCAAACTAGCCACCGATCCTTTTCGTCAAGATCTGCAACCCCAAGTGTTTTATGGTTTAGCCCGAACTCAAAGGTTAATCGATCTGGTCGGACTCGCTCGCACCAGCATCACCAACTTGCAAAACGGACTCAAACAAGCCAGTAGCCCAGATGTCAATATCATTCCGGCCTTTGCATCAGACGAGGAACTCAATCGCACGGTAGACCTGATCCATCGCATCTCCATAGATCAGATCTTGAATACTCCTGCGGCTGAAGGTAACCCAGCCCTGACTCAAATCCTCACGCCAATTCTCCCTGTCGTCGAGCAACAGCAAACCTTGATGAGTCAATTTGCCAACCATGAAGGGGCGATTGAGCAATATTGGACAAATTTAAGGTTACTTCCTGAGTTTCAGGAAGCAGGAAAGGTTGAGAAAGTTCAGCTTTCTTTCCAACTGAATACGTTGACTCAAGGCAACCTGCCTCTAATGAGTGCCATGCAAGCGCAATATCCATCTACCCGGAGTATGGCACGAGTGAGACCAGAGGAGTTGGTAAATCTAGTTCAGCAAACTGCCAACAATATTCCCCAAGATTTTCCAGGTGAAACACCGGAAGAAAAGCTAGAGCTATATTCCAACAGCATTGTTGGTTTACTTCAAGGTGCTTTCCCCACGGAAACCGTTGCACATGTTGTTGCAAAAGTGCCTGATGTTCATTTCAATAATGTTGCAGCTACATCGGTTGCACAGTTCTTTAACCGCTCAACCGATAGCAGTATTGTTCCGATTGGTGAAGAGTTTGATATTTGCAGCACCCACATCGATAACTTCTTAAACAAATACGACAACCTCATATTTGGCGATATAGCTAGCGAAGAGAAACAGAAGATCACAGCGCAAGTCAAACGGACTCAACGGCTATTCCACGTCAGCACTAGCCCCGAAACGTTTCAAGTGTTGATGGAGAGCAACTTAAACTCAGCTAACGATCTGGCTCAGATGCCCTTCCGAGCGTTGCAAGAAGAACTAGGAGACAAAATCAATGCGCCTGAACTGGAATTGATACACCAACGAGCAATGGCTGCTAGCGCTACCAGTTTGCACCTAGCACTGATGGCTTATCAATCTGCTACGGGTGCCCATCCAATGGTTGTCGGCGAGGGGCTGAAAGAAGTGCCCAACTGGGCATCCCTGTTTGGCAGCCTGGATTTCTGTGATTGTAAACATTGTCAATCGGTCTACAGTCCTGCTGCCTATTTTGTAGATCTGCTGCAATTCCTTGACGTGCCCAGGAAATCTGCAAAACCAACCCCGTTGGATTATTTGATTGGCAATCCAGATAAAGGAATCGTTGGTAAACGTCCCGACCTGCCTCATATTCCGTTGACCTGTGAGAACACCAACACCTCCATTCCCTACATTGACCTGGTTAACGAAGTGCTAGAAAGCTATGTAGCCTTCGGTAAGCTGGATGAAACAACAGCTAAAGATACGGGAGATAGCACTGCCGAGGAACTGAGTGCCAATCCTCAATATGTTGAAGATACTGCTTATACCAACCTACAAAATGCAGTTTTTCCCTACAACCTGCCATTCGATCGCTTCCTGGAAATTGTACGAGTTTATTCGGAATATCTAGGCTCCAGTCGCTTCGAGATCGTGGAGGCATTTAATACAAGTTCAACCAAGAAGTTGGTAGCCTCCAGTGAATCGTTGAGTATATCTGCCAAAGAATTTGAGATTCTTACAAGTAAACAGTTTGATGGCACTCCTTCAACCATTTCTGTCAATCGCCTATATGGGTTTGAAGATGCTACGCTGACTCCCACCTTACAGCTCAATGCAAAAGGGGTTGCCGTCGTTCTGGTACAAGCCAAGTTGAATACTGACGGAGCAAATCCTCAATTGACGTTGAGCGGCACCTATGATGCCGTCACTCAAACGGCAGTTCAAGCATTTCAACAGAAAAATGGTTTAACGGTAGACGGCATTGTTGATGCTGATGATTGGGCAGTTCTCATCACTCTTAAACCAGATGCTACAGGTGCATTGATAATCGATGTGCCAGAATTTCTACATCGTACTGGATTAAGTTATATCGAACTAGTTGACCTATTCAAGACTTTTTATATCAATCCCAGTCAACAGGCACTTACAAAACTAGAAAGTGCTGAGATTACCTATAAAGAGGTTCAGAATCTCATACTAAACAACTTTGCGAACCTTAGCCCAATACTCCAGAGTAAATTAACGCAAGCTGGCTGGAGTGTGGATGATGTTAGACAACTAATTGAGCAATCTTTAAGGACGATCGTCCTCTACTCCAATGTTTCTGACTGCGATCTGGACAAAACACAAATTCAATATCTCGATGGTAAGGCTTTGGATGATTCAGATACCTGGAAAATACAGCGGTTTATCCGATTGTGGCGTAAGCTCGGTTGGACCATGCCAGAGCTTGATACAACACTCATGTCCTTGGGGTATACGGACACTATCGATGATGTGGGAATTCAAAAGCTAGCAAAAATCAAAAAACTTCAAATTAATTTGAATACACCCCTTATTAAGGTAGCAAGTCTCTGGGCAAATATCGAGACTCAGGGAGAGAACTCACTTTATAAGAAACTTTTTTTAAATCGTGCCATTCTAAAACAGGATGATGCCTTTAAGCCCAAGCCTGATGGCTCAGTTCTAGATGGCAGTCAGATGATTGGCAATCACATCCCCAGTCTATTGGCAGCATTTCAGATCAGTGCCATAGACCTGGATTTAATTCGCACGGATGTCAACTTACCGGACGATCATCTGACACTAGAAAATGTCTCTAAGCTTTATCGATACACGGTGTTAGCAAAGGCACTAAAGCTCAAGATCAAAGACTTAATCACACTCAAATCGTTGACAGGACGCGATCCATTCCCAGCGAGAGAACCGGCAGCAACTGCCATCTTTGTCGATATTGTGCATCAAGTTAAACCATCTGGATTTTTGATCGCCCAACTTAATTATCTCTACAGGCATATCGGGGAGCCATCGTCTAATCTGGCACTCCAACCGTCTGCCGTGACATTGCTCGTGAAAACATTACAAGCAGGATTGCAAGAGATCGCCCAAGAGAATCAACTAGTGCCCGACCCGATCGGTGAATTAACCCGTTCAAAGCTGGCTAGTTTATTTGAGCCTGCGATCGCCGATCAGACTGTTCAGATGATTTTGGGCACTTCTGCCACCTATGCCGCCCCGCTTGCCCAACTCCCTGACGGAATTATTTTTCCTGTGGGAGTTCAACCCAAAATTGGCTATGACCAGACAGCGAAAAAACTTACCTTTGCTGGCTTAATGACACCAACCGACCAAGCTGATCTGATTAATGCCTCGAATGAGCTGGATTACAAAGCTGCGGTGAATCAGTTACAGCAGAAGTCAACAGATTTTATTCAAGTGTCTGCATCATTCATTATCAGGAACCTGGCTAATTTTTTGAACCCGGGGGACGCTAGCACCCAGTTATTGACTTCATCGATCAACGCTGACGGAAAGTCTGATCCGGCAGTAGTCTCCCAAAAGTTCGCTTACCTGCTGGAGCGTCTACTTCCCTACCTGCGTGACAAACTGAGTCGCAGTCTGGTGAAACAGACCTTGAGTGACAGCCTAAAGATAGACGGTGAAGTAGCGCAGGTATTGCTGGAATCGATTCTGAAAGCTTACACCGATGCCAGTCAGCCAGCGATCGCAGATTTTTTGGCATTGCTGGGAGATGGGCTGGCGGCAGCCTATTTCAACAATGCCACGTTTACAGATCCTGCTGCTGTCAATCTCGTTGATTCAATGCTCAGTTTTAACTGGGGACAAAATCTTCCTCATCCGTTGATCACTCAATCCATCTTTAGTGTTCGCTGGATTGGAAAGCTCCAAGCACCCTCCAGCGAAACCTATACTTTTTATATCCGTGCCAATGGTAATCTTCAGCTTTGGGTTGATAACCAAGCGCTCGCTCATCAAGGCACTCTTGCTCTGAAAGAAGGACAACTTTATGACATCAAGGTAGAGTATGCCAGGACAAATGCGAATGTTGAGGCGATCGCTGAACTGCAATGGAGCAGTACTTCGACTCCCAAAGCTGTAATCCCACAAAGCCAGCTTTTTTCTGGTAAAACTTTCACAAGTTTTGATTTGCCACTGCAATCCTATGCACTGCTGCATAAGATTGCCCTATTGGTTAACACATTCAAAATTACTGCTAAAGAGTTAGTTTATCTTTCCAACCATGCAGATGACTTTGCTGGCAAAGATCCCATTTCCCCTAACGATGCCAACAAAAATGCACCTTTCAACCTCAACATATTACCGCTTGATCCATTGAGAGGTAAAGCTGCCTTGTTTGACCAGTGGTTACGCTTAGCCAATCTCTTTGTTTTGCGAGAAAGCTTGCCAGAAGGAGAAATCGGTTTGATGGATGTCTTTTCCTTTGCGGCAACCAGCGCAGACAAAACCCAGCTTAGTCTGAAATTACTCAAACAGTTGTCCATCATCAGCAATCAAAATACTGACTTCATCAGCCTGCTCAGTAGTTGGCTAGGGGTGTCTGAGGTAGCAATGAAACAGATTCTGCTGCATGACTGGTCAGGTCTCAGTGAAACGGCGATTAAAACTTTGATTGGCGATGCTAGCCAATCACTGACACATTTCATTAACGTACTGGCTAAACTGAGTGGTCTACAAATTCTGACTTTGCTACTAGCGATAGCAACTGGATGGAATGTGAAGGAGATTGATTATTTAATTAGTCCCCAAGGCTTTAATTTGACGCTGGCTGATTTCAAAGACGAACAATGGTTACTCAAGCTCCAAAACTGTACAAATCTGAGTCAACAGTTAGGCATCACTGCCGCAAAATTGTTCAGCTGGGCAACCCAAGCCCCTGATTCAGCGCAAGCTCAGGACATTAAAAATACGGTTAAGGCCAAGTACGATGAAGAGACTTGGCTAACAGTGGCAAAACCCTTGAGTGACAAGCTACGAGAAAGCCAAAAATCAGCCCTGGTTGCTTATGTTCTAACATTACCAGAAATTCGACGGGCAAACGTCACAGATACCAACCGACTGTTTGAGTATTTCCTGATTGATGTGGAAATGTCTGCCTGTATGATGACATCACGTATTAAACAAGCAATTTCCTCAGTCCAACTATTTGTACAACAGTGTTTACTCAATCTGTTGCCAGTAGTGCGTCCTAGCCAGATTGATGGGAGTCGCTGGGAGTGGATGAAAAACTACCGTGTTTGGGAAGCTAACCGCAAAGTTTTCCTGTATCCCGAAAACTGGATCGAGCCAGAACTGCGAGATGACAAGAGTTCTTTCTTCAAAGAACTGGAATCAGAACTGCTGCAAAATGATGTCACCGATGAAGTTGCTGAAAAGGCACTACTAAATTACTTGTATAAGCTCGATCAAGTCGCACGGTTAGAAATCTGCGGCATGTATTTACAGGACGACTTAGACGAGCCTGGCAAAAGCATCCTGCACGTTTTCGGGCGCACAATGGGCGGTATGACTCATAGCTACTATTACCGTCGCCTAATAGATAACCGAGTTTGGACACCCTGGGAAAAAGTAGAGCTAGACATTCACGGAGTTCAGGGCAGCGACGAAAAACAACCAGATGGGATCGATTTGTTACCCATTGTTTGGAATCGCCGTCTATACGTATTCTGGCTTGTCTTCACCTTAAAGGCAAAAGTTACGCCAAAAACTTCTATCACAATTAATACTAATCAAGCCATGGATCTTCCACCCCAAGCAGAGAAGTATTGGGAGATTAAATTAGCTTGGAGTAAATACGATCAGGGAAAATGGGCACCTAAGCAAGTCTCTGGAGAGATGCTAGTTACTGAATCGTATACCCAACCTGTGTCTCTTGGAAAAAAAACACCACCTCAACCAGTTAGCCAAAGTCCAACTCTTTATTTCTTTCCACTCGATCAATATCGGTTGAGAGCACTTGTGACAAGTAATAATCTTGAGTTGCAAGTATGTATTTCTGGTAGTATGTGTGCAGGAAAATTCCACCTTGATAACTATCATCGTGAGGTCAGTGTTTCATACGGGGGAGGAGTCATTTATGACATTGTTCCACCCCCTCCAACGTTTCCTTCCTTTATGGGTTATCGGCATGGTTTAAGGTTGACCCTTAGTATTCCCAACAATAGTAGCGACTCTTTAGTACCAATACTTAAAAGCACTCCAAATTACTTGCTTCTTCCCCTTTCTCAAAATTACCTTCACCCTCTAAATGCCCCTTACTTCTATCAAGATGGAAATATCTACTTTGTCAGATCGAGAGAATATGCAGAGACAGTCAAACAGGTGGAACATCCTGGAAAGGTTATTCCTGGAGTTTCTGAAAAATTCTCTTTTAAGGATTACGATGTTCGTCGCGATTTGGGTAGACCTGCTTTTGACCCAGTGATGGAAAAAACCGTGACGAATCCCTGGATTACAGCTGAGCAGCAGGTATTTGCTCAGAAAATTGGATCGATCGCCAATCAATCTGGAATCGGAATATGACCCAGCTTAAAAGCTATACATGTCCCATTCTTCCCGAAATAAAATCGGTTTTTCAGGAGCATTAGAAGTATGAATAACCTCAAAATCACAAAGGCATCACTTGAGTTAAGCCATCTCAGCGGTATTGCGAAATATCTAAATACATCCACAGCGATCAATCTCAAGTTTGAGCCGTTTTTTCATCCCTACGTTGCAGAGTTTATCAAAGGGTTAAATCGCCAGGGTATTTCCGGTCTACTCAATCTCTATAATCAGACTCTAGGCAATCCCTATCTCCACTCCCCCTGGAAATCTGGCTACCTCATTTCAACCGCTACTACAGGTTCTGCCTGCATAATTGAGGGTGGTTTTGGTCAACTATTTCAGGTTGGCTCACAACCCGCACGTCCTGGCAATCTGGAATCTGTCATTCTGGAAGGTAATGAACTTCGGCATTACTCCCACGACAGTTCAGATGTAACTAAGCCCTGGCAAAAGTCACCGCAGGTTATTACCAGTCAAGCAACAGGGTCAGGATGTATCACTGAACGGCTTTCCGAAAGGCTAATCGATGAACCCGGAGTAATTCGCCCTGGGAACTTTGAAGTTATTGTGCTAGAGGGTAGCAACCTCCGCCATTACAGCCGTGACAACTCTAATTCAAACAATCCTTGGGTGCTTCAAGGACTCGTGACTAGTAGCGCGACGGGTTCGGGTTCCATTATTGAAAGCAGCTTCAAAGTTGCAAACCGAAATTGTCTGGAAGTAGTTGTTCCTGAAGGTAGCGCGCTTGTTCATTACCAGTATGCGAACGGACAATGGGTTAAGCAAGGAGAAATTACCGCTCAAGCAACGGGACCAGGTTGTATCATTCAAAGTAGTTTTACATTGAGTCAGAATGGCAATTTCGAGGTTATAGCTTTGGAGGGCAGTCAGCTCGTTCATTACTGGAAAGACAATGCCAAAAATATCTGGAATCGGGGTAAAGTTATCACGGATACTGCAACTAGCTCTGGCTGGATTGTTCAGAGTCGTGTCCGTGACAGTCAATTTCATGGCAATTTTGAAGTGGTTGCTTGTGAAGGTCATCCAGATCAGCTTCCTTGGCAATTGGTTCATTATTGGAAAGATAACTCAGACATCGGTAGTCCATGGCGGCGGGGGCAGGTAATTACAACCCATGCCAGTGGGTCAGGATGCATTACTCATAGTCACTTTGGCACTATCGGTAATTTTGAAGCTGTAGTACCCGAAGGGAATAAACTCGTTCACTACTGGAATGTCAACGAAGGAACTGCTGGGAGTGAAGGCGAACGATTTTACTTTAAGGATGCCTACAAACCAACAAAATACGTGGACGATCCCTATCCACGCCACGATATCGATTTTTCCTTTGGCGGTGCCTACTCGCTCTACAATTGGGAACTCTTTTTTCATGCGCCGATGCTGCTGGCTTCTCGGTTAAGCCAAAATCAGCGATTTGCCAATGCTATGCGCTGGTATCACTATATTTTTGATCCCACGGATGACTCTAACGAATCAACGACTCAGCGTTATTGGAAGGTTCTGCCTTTTCGAGATGTGGAGAAACTGCGAATCGACCATATGCTGGCACTCCTGAGTGACTCAACCAAGAAAGGCTCACCGGAACGGCAAAATGTAGTGGATCAGTTGAGTGACTGGGGGCAGTATCCCTTTCAGCCTCATCGAATTGCCCGATTGCGCCTCATCGCCTATCAGAAAAATGTATTGATGAAATACATCGATAACCTGGTAGCTTGGGGCGATCAACTTTTCCATCGTGACACGATCGAAGCCATTAATGAAGCAACTCAACTGTATATCCTGGCAGCCAATTTGTTGGGACCGCGCCCTCAGAATATTCCGAAGCGCGGTAAAACTAAACCACAAACCTATGCACAACTGCGCCCCAAACTTGATGATGAGTTTAGCAACGCGAAAGTAGCGGCTGAAAACGAATTTCCCTACGCAAGTGTGTCGTCATCAGTTCAAGTCACTGATGAGACCACAGGGCTACTTGGCATTGGTGATACCTTCTACTTCTGTATCCCAAAAAACGATAAACTCCTGGGTTATTGGGACACGGTAGCTGATCGCTTGTTTAAGATTCGTCACTGTATGAATATTGAAGGGGTTGTGCGCCAATTACCCCTATTTGAGCCACCGATCGATCCGGCATTGCTGGTGCAGGCAGCGGCAAAAGGGATAGACCTGAGTAGCGTTTTATCTGACCTCAGTTCACCCTTGCCCTACTATCGCTTCAGCTATATGCTGCAAAAAGCGCTAGAGGTCTGTGCAGAAGTGCGATCGCTTGGGGCAGCCATGCTTTCTGCATTAGAGAAGCGCGATGCAGAAGAATTTGCAGCAATTCGAGCTGGACAAGAAGTGCAAATCCTAAACTTGGTTAAAGAAGTCAAGCTTCAACAGTTTAATGAAGCGAATGCATCAAAGGCAGCACTAGAGTCGTCCAGAAAAGTTGCGACTACACGATATCTGCACTACCTCACGCTTCTCGGAACTGATAGCCCGAAGGAACCAATATTAAATGAAGAAATTCAAGAGACCACAGCAACAGGCAACGCTGCTCTAGCAAGCGCTGAAGGCGTTAAGATGACTATCTATGAAGAGCAAGAGATAGATAGCTTGACAAGCGCAAACTCACAAAAGGAAACTGCGGCAGCGCTAGAGACGCTAGGAGCGGCCTTTAGTGTTATTCCAACATTTGGAGCAAAGTTCTCGCCTTTTGGAGTTGGTGGTAGTATTTCATTTGGTGGGTCAAATCTCGCTTCAATGACCTCCTTCTATAATCGAATTGCTCAATGGATTGCAATATCTCATGAGTATGATGCTACTAAATCATCTAGGATTAATTCTTCAGTTATACGAGAACAGGATTGGGTTTTACAGAACAAACTTGCAGCGAAAGAGATTATGCAAGTTGATAAACAATTAGCTGCTGCTGATATTCATATTATTATTACTGAACAAGAACTCAAGAACCACGAGCAGCAGATTGAAAATGCTCAAGCGATTGAAGACTTCCTGCGCGATAAGTACACTAATGAAGAACTTTATAGCTGGATGCAGGGCAGAATTTCTACCCTCTACTTCCAGTGCTATCAACTTGCTTACGACCTGGCAAAAAAAGCCGAGCGCTGCTTCCGCTTTGAGCGAGGTGTAACTAACTCAAACTTTATCCAGTTTGGCTATTGGGATAGCCTCAGAAAAGGACTGTTATCTGGCGAACACCTCTATCTTGCACTTAAGCAGTTAGAGAAGGCCTATCACGATCAAAACAAACGCGAATATGAAATCACCAAAAACATTTCGCTAATGCTTCACAATCCACTGGCACTAATTGCGCTGAAAGAGACTGGAACCTGCATCTTAGAACTCCCGGAAGCACTCTTTGATACCGATTATCCCGGTCACTATATGCGCCGCATTAAGAGCGCCACTCTTACAATTCCCTGCGTCGTTGGACCTTATACCAGCATCAACTGCACGCTCAACTTACTAAGCAACAAGACCCGCATCAATAGCAACGCCCAAACTGCTTACGCTGAAGATTTGGAGAATGACGATCCACGCTTTGTGACTAACTTCGCTGCTATGCAGGCGATCGTCACCAGCACCGCCCAAAACGACAGTGGTATGTTTGAACTCAGCTTCCGGGACGAACGCTATTTCCCTTTTGAAGGTGCGGGTGCTATCTCTCGTTGGCGAATCGATATGCCCAAAGACTGCAATGCCTTTGACTTCGACACAATTTCCGATGTGATCATCAAGTTGAATTATACTGCCCGCGAGGGTGGAGAGCTACTGAAAGCGTCGGCGAAAAAAGCTCGGAATGATGAAATCAAGGATGCAGACACCTCTCAGCTATTCCGCTTGTTCAGTTTCAAGCACGAGTTTCCAACAGAGTGGCACCGTTTCCTACACCCCACCAACCCTGCTGCAAATCAAAGCATCGTGCAAACGATCACCCTTAACCTAGAGCAGGAACGATTTCCCTTCCAATTTCGGGGACGGAAGATTACGCTGAACAGCGCAATGCTATTTCTCAATGTGCAGGAAGGCTTTGCTTATACCAACAGTACCCCTAAGCTCAAAATTCATCTAAATAATGCTCAAGGCAACGATTTCATTCTGGCTGGGAGTCCAGTCAACGGTCTACCTTTTGCTAAGCCAGAGATAAACCCAATCGATGTTCCAACTCAGTTCACGTTTGAAGTTAGAGAGAGTGAACTTCCTACGTCTTCTGCCTCTGATAGTACATGGTGGCAAAAAGTGCAGATTAATGGTGTCAGCCACAACCAGATGAAGCGAGAAGCAATAGAAGATATCTGGCTGGTCTGTCATTACTCAGTAAATTCTTAGACGAAACCGATGAACTAATAAGCTATGTGTGATCAACAGACAGTAATTTCAACGATCGCCCTCTCAATCTCTCCCATTCTTCCGCAGATTCAAACTGCTGTTGAGTGGCTGGCAGAATATTCCTACCCCAATCCCGATCTAGAAATTGCGTTGAATCTGGTGTTGTAAGCTCGGATTATTCCCAGACAACTGAAGAACGAGTAGTGATTTTCCATACACCCTCGATAACACAAGGGATCTGTTCAAACACGATTCGAGAGTTAATGATAGCCAGTTCCAGAACCGCCAATGTGTCATTGGTGAGTGGCGATCGCGCCACAACAGAATCCGTGTTTGTCCTGCTTCAACCCCACGGTTGCCCCTATAGAGTCGCCACCTCCGGTCAACCAGAGATCGGCTACTCCGGGGTGAACAGGAGGAAACTAGTGATTTAGATGTGTTGGTCGAGTTTGCACCAGAGGCTCGGTTTGGCTTACTCAAGTTTTGCGAGCTCGAAAACGATCGCAGCGAGACTTTGGAACTAAAAGTGGTTGTGTCGCAAAAATGAAGGGTAAGGAGGCACAATTTTCTCTCATCTCATCCTAAATGGCTTCTCAATCCCTGTTCAAGTGGTGTCAATTTCTGGCCAACATCATCTTGCTGAATGGGGGCTGGTACTGCCCTTCGGGTTCGCCAGTTCCCCACGGCGGTAAACCCGTCTTCAGGACGGGCCTCACTGCTATGCTTTGGGCTATTGCAATTTAGAGGAAATGACGTAAGAACGGGGTGTGGAGGACGATCATTCCACGGTCAACCGCTTCTAGGATGTCAGCCTGCTTTAACAGGAGTTGCCATACGGCAGGATGGGTGAAACGGTCAAGTCGAACGATTTCGGAAACGTGAATGAGCCACTGCCTGCTCGACAATCTCTGCTGCTCGATGAACCCCTCCAGACTGTTCGATCGCACGTTGAAGCCGTCGGGCCTGCACCCCATAGCTGGGTTGCGTCAAAACCTTCTGAATTGCGCTTCTAAGGGGTGTGATGCTCAATTGAGATAACAGGACTCGCTCTCCTGCACCTGACCAGGTTAGACGAGCCGCAACTCCAGGCTGATCATTAGTAATCGGAAGGGCAACCATCGGCACACCACAACTCAGCGATTCGAGAACCGTATTCATCCCTGCGTGCGTGATCACCAGAGCGGCACGGTGCAATAGCTCTAATTGTGGGGCATAGCTAACGACGATCGGCTGCCCAGGAAAGTTGGGGATGGCATCAGCATTGGTCTTTCTGCCTAAAGAAATTACCAATTGGCACTCTAATCCCTCACACGCTTGGGCGATCGTGCGGAAAATTTCGTAGACTCGATTTTGCACCGTTCCAAGTGAGGCATAGATCAGCGGTTGTCCGGTCAATCGCTCATAGGGAAAGTCAATTTCAGCACGAGTTTGCGGGGCGTGCCAAGGTCCTGTGAAATGGAAGCAATCGGGCAGTTGTTGTCGCGGAAATTCAAATGCTGCTGGAGACTGACTAATCTGTGCCAGTCTGGAAAAAACATCATCCGGTTGTGAAAGTGGGGGAAGCTTTGAGCGATGGCGGTAATCGTTGATGAGGTGTTGAAACGACCGCCCTGCGATCGCTAATCCAAAATGGACGGCTTGATTTCGGAGTTGTGCCCACCCTGCAGAGTCGTAGTCCCAATCGGTAAAGATTGGTGGAATCGTCGGCTCTTGGTTCAGCATCAGCGCATTACAAACACTAACGAACGGCAATCCTAGTGCTTCGGCTATTGAGCCTGCTTCTGGAGA